>Ga0307372_10000485_pt1 | contig 70936 bp, 60 predicted proteins | sample OX1MG_FD_202533 | JGI IMG/M metagenome (GOLD analysis project Ga0307372, IMG submission 202533) | Soil microbial communities from Risofladan, Vaasa, Finland - OX-1 | ecosystem: Environmental > Terrestrial > Soil > Coastal area > Acid sulfate soil | place: Finland: Risofladan, Vaasa | collected... | reverse complement strand
CCATCTCGGCCTCCTTCGTCCCGAGCGGCTGGTTTTTTTACGCAAACCCACTCTACTCGGGATTGGAGGCCGGGGTCGTTATCAGATCAAGCGCGCCTGCGGCGCGCGTCCCGCTTGTGCTCGCGCCGACTTGGGGCCCCATGGCCCCAAGTCGGCGCTGCGCTTCGCTGGGGCCGCGCCGATTTGGCCCACAGGCAAAGCGGCGCGACCCCCGCGAGATGGTTGAAGCCAAGCTGCTGGCCACTAGAACCGGCGCGCGCGGCAAGGGTTACAGGCTGCCCAGGGTCATCTTCCCAGCGCCGGGGGCCGGTCCAAGGTCCCCGCCGCCAGCTCCACGAAGTTCCGCTCCTCGCGCAAGATCAGCTTCTTCGACTGCGCCATGGCAAAATTCGCCCGCGCTTCCGGGTCGCTCGCCAGCCGCTTCTTGTAGGCCTCGTAGGCAGCCAGGCTGTCGAAGGCGATCAAGCCCCAGGCCACGTCGTTGGTGCCCTCGTAGGGGAGAAAATACCCCACCAGATGCCCGCCGCAGCGCGGTATGATGCCGCCCCAATTCTCGGCATACTGCCGGAACGCGTCCTTTTGGAAGGGATCAATCTGATAGCGAATGATGCAGGTGACGGTCATCGCAGCTCTCCCTTGCCGCCGTTGCGCGGGGACGGCCCCGGTCAGCGCCATCGCCGCCCCGCTCGCCCCGATCAGCCCCAGCGCCTGGCGCCGGCTCAGGCGGCGCGCGCTCGGCTGGCTGGGCTTGGGGGACGACATGTTTGGCAGTATGCTGCTTCTGGACGGAAACACTTCGTTGCCGGTCAAAGCATGAATGTCAACCCATGAGCGCTGCCGCCCAGCACGACCTCGCCCTGGCCCGCCTCGCCGCCGCCATCGGCGAACCGGCGCGCGCCCGCATGCTCGGCTGCCTGCTGGATGGCCGGGCCCGCACCAGCACCGAGCTGGCCGTGGTCGCCGGCGTCGCCGCCTCCACCGCCAGCGCCCACTTGCAGCGTTTGCGCCAGCAGCGCCTGGTGGCGGTGCTGGCCCAAGGCAAGCACCGCTACTACCGTCTCGAGGGCGCCTCCGTCGCCGCCGCCCTGGAGGCCTTGGGCGTGCTCGCCGGCGGCACCCGCTCCGCCTTTGCGCCCCACGTTCCCCACCCCCTGCGCGCCGCCCGCACCTGCTACGACCACATCGCCGGCTCGCTCGGCGTCGCCCTCCATGACCGTTTCCAGGCCTTGGGGTGGCTCGTGGCCACCGCCGACCGTGCCTGTGACCTCACCCCCGCCGGAACCAAAGCCCTCGCCGCCTTGGGCGTGGACCTCGTAGCCGCGCGCGCCCGGCGCCGCCGTTTCGCCTATCCCTGCCTGGATTGGAGTGAACGCCGCCCCCACCTCGGCGGCGCCCTCGGCGCCGCCCTGCTGGCGGTCGTGCTCCAGCGCCACTGGGCCGTCCAGGAACTCGGCAGCCGCGCCCTCACCCTCACCCGCCACGGCCGCCGCGAATTGCTGGCCCGCTTTGGCCTTCAGGCCTGATGGGCACCTAAACGGAACCAAAATGGAACCGAAACGGTTCTATACTGGGGCATGGCCTCCATTACGCTCAAAAACGTCCCCGACGATCTGCGCCTCCAGTTAAAGGCCCAGGCGGCCAAGCACGGTCGCAGTTTGAACCAGGAAATCCTGCAATGCCTGCTGGCGGCGCTGCCTGACGGAGAAAAACTGCAGGCGCGGTTGCAAGCGCTGAGCGCGCTGCACCAACGGCAGAAAGCCGAAGGCGTCTGGTTGAGCGAGGACAACCTCGATCGCTGGAAACGCGAGGGCCGCGCATGATCGTGGTGGATGCCAACGTGCTCGCCTATCTGTTGATCGACGGCGTGCATACCGCGGCCGCACAGGCACAACTGCAGCGGGACCCGCACTGGCACGCGCCGCAACTGTGGCGCTCGGAGCTTCTGAGCGTCCTGGCCGGCGAGTTGCGGCGAAGCGGCATGAGTTGGGAGACCGCGCTGGAGATCCTCGGAGTGGCCGCGGATTTGATGCTGGGTCGCAGCCACGAAGTGGTGGCCGAGAACGTATTGCGGCTGGTGAGAACTTCTCCGTGCTCCGCCTACGACCTGGAGTACGTGGCGCTGGCGATGGAGTTGGGCGTGCCGCTGGTGACGATGGACCGGCAGCTTCTCCGGGAATTTCCTGGGACAGCCGTGGCGCTGGCCCAGGTGTAGAAGTAGAAAAGGTTTAGAAAAGCGGCGACAATGACAGGGTGAGCAGGCCGGAGGCAATCAAAGCAACCAAAGCGCCGGGGCGCTTTCCCTGGCGCTGGCTGGTGCTGGTGGGGCTGGTGGCGGCCTGCCTGCTGGGCTATCGCATCACCACCCGCACCCCGCCGGCGGCGGCCACGCCCGGCGGCGGGCTGGGACCGGCGGTGATGCGTCCCTTGCGCCGCGACGAGCGCCTCTACCAGCAGGCGCGCGCCCTGGCGGCGCAAGCCGAGACCGCGGCCGAGCGCGCGCTCGGCACCCAGGCCCAGCACGCCGCCGACAACGTGATGGACCTGTCGTTCACCATCGCCCTGCAGCGGGCGGCGGCGCTGGGGGCGACCGCCTCGCCCACCTCCAGCGCCCTGATCGAGCAAATCCAGGCCGAGATCGGCGCCGACCAGGAGCAGATCGCCTCCCTGCAGCGCGCCTCCGGGCGCGCCGGGGCGGCGGCCGAGCTGGCGGTGGCGCGCGCCCAGCTCGGCCTGGACCAAGCCCGCCTGCGCGACGCCACCGCCGACGCCGCCCGCAGCGGTCCCGGCGGCACCGCCCGTATCGAGCAACTGCAGCAGGAGCACGAGGCCATGCACGCCGCCGACGCCCGCCTGGCCGCCAGCGCCGCCCCGCCGCCGCCGCGGCGCGGCCTGGTGGGCGCGCTCGAGCGCGCCTGGCAGTTCAGCTCCACCCTCGACCGCCTGGGCGACGCGCAGGCGGCGGCGCGCCTCGCCGTCGCCCAGATCCTGGCCGAACACGACGCCGACCATGCCCGCCTGCGCACCGCCGAGCAGGCCCCCATCCCCGCCCCCTCCGCCGCCCGCGTGCAGGCGCTGCGCGACCTGCTACGCCAGCAGCAGCAGATCTCGCGCTTCGACCAGCAGGCCGACGCCGCCGCCGAACTGGCCGACACCTACGCGCAGTGGATGCCGCTGGTCGCCACCCAGCGCCAGCGTGCCCTGCATCAGGCCCTGGGACAGGCGTTGCTGCTGCTCGCCATCCTCGCCGGCCTGTTCCTGCTTTTGGAGGGGTGGAGGCGGCTGCTCGAGCATCCCCGCTGGGACCGCAAGCGCGCCACCACGCTGCGGCACGTGCTGACGCTGGCTTCGGAACTGCTGGCTGGGCTGGTGGCGTTGTTTGTCTTGTTTGGCCAGCCCCCCAACTTGGTGACCATCCTGGGCTTTTTCGGCGCCGGCCTCACCCTGGTGTTCTCCGACGCCATCCTCAGCCTGGCGGGCTGGTTCGTGCTGATGGGCCGCCATGGGGTGCGCCTGGGCGACTGGGTCGAGATCAACGGCGTGGTCGGCGAGGTGATCGAGATCCACCTGCTGCGCACCGTGCTGCTGGAGACCGGCAACTGGATCACCGCCGGCCATCCCACCGGCCGCCGCGTCTTCTTCCCCAACAACTTCGCCCTCAAAGGCAGCTACTTCAACTACTCCACCCACGGCCAGTGGCAGTGGGACGAGCTGGTTTTCGCGCTGCCCGCCGGCGGCGACACCCATGCCGCGCTCACACGGGTCACGGCGGCGCTGGAGCTGGAACTGCGCCCGCAGGCCGAGCGCGCCAACGTTGAGTGGCAGCACCTGCCCAGCCAGGCCGGCGGCAGCACCGCCCCCAGCGTCCACCTCCGCCCCGAGGGCGGCGGCTATGCCCTGGTGGTGCGCTACACCACCCCGGCGCGCCAGCGCGCCGAAACCCGCGAGCGCCTCTGGCAGGTGCTCGCCGTCGCCCTGGCGGCTCCGCCGCCCGCCGGTGATGCCGTCCCCCCGCCCGTGGCCGACGCCGCCGCCGGTTCGTAGGCTAGCGCGAGCCGCCCAGCGCGGCTTGCGCCTCCGCCTCCGCCGCCGCCAGCTCCTTTTGCAGTGTGGCCAGCCGCTCCACCGCGTCCCGCCCGATCTTCTGGTCGGAGTTGTTGTCCATGCCGTAGAGGTAGGTGATCTCGGTCTGCAAGCCCGGCCGGCTGTAGCGGATCGAGGGTGTGATCAACCGCGCCGCCAGCGCCGCGACCTGGGCCGGGTCGGCCCCCGCCGGCGGCCGCCGCTGCGCCGCCCGCACCCGCGCCACCAGTTGGTTCACCCGGCTCACCAGCGCCCGCACCTGCTGGTTGTGGTCGAACTGTTCCTGCAGGTCGGCGGTGGTGACGCCGTCGGCGCTCACCCGCGGGTCTTCGATCAGCGTCAGCGGCTGCGTCTGGCTCCAGCCGTCGGCGCTGAGCCGCACCTGGTAATGCCCCGGCACCGCCATGGGGCCGTTGGGGCCCTGCGGCTGCGCCGCGCTCTCCCACGGCCCGGGATAGCGCAGATCCCAGGTGAAGCGGTGCATGCCGGCGCTCTTCGCCAGCCGCGCCGGCGCCCGCCGGCGGTAGAAGCCCCCGCCCCCGGCCCGCCCGGCGGGCGGCGCCGCGCTGGTGATGGTCCGGACCACCCGCCCCTGCGCGTCCAGGATCTCGAGCTGGAGATCGCCCTGGGGCGCGCGCTGCAGGTAATAGCCGATCGTCGCCCCCATCGCCGGGTACTCGGGCCCGGGGGCGCGTCCAAAGCCAAAGCCCCCGCGCCCGCCCGAGCGCACCGCCGTCGGCGGGGCATAGAGGTAGTCCGGCGCCGCCGCCACCGCCGGCGTCAACTGCCGCAGCGGCCCCAGGTCGTCGAGGATCCAGTCCGAGCGCCCCTGGGTGGAGAGGATCAAATCGCCATGCGCCAGCTTGATGTCGGTCACCGGCGTCACCGGCAGGTTGAGCTGCAGCGACTGCCAGTGCCCGCCGTTGTCGAACGAGGCGTACATGCCAAATTCCGTGCCGGCGTAGAGCAGCCCCGGCCGCACCGGATCTTCCCGCACCACCCGCGTGGGCTCGTCGGCGGCGATGCCGTTGTGCCCGTTGGTGAGCAGCGTCCAATGCGCCCCAAAGTCGTCGGTGCGGTAGAGGTACGGCCGAAAGTCGCCCAGCAGGTAGCGGTAGATGGCCGCGTAGGCGGTGGCGGCGCGCTCCGGGCTGGGCTCGATGTTCTGCACCCGCCCCCCCGGCGGCAGCCCCGCCGGCGTCACGTTCTTCCAGCTCTTGCCGTTGTCGCGGGTCACGTAGATGAGCCCGTCGTTGGAGCCCGTCCAGATCACCCCCGCCTCCACCGGCGACTCGCGGATGCTGTAGATCACGCTGTAGATCTCTTCGCCGGTGGCGTCGCGGGTGATGGGCGTGCCGCTGGCGTCCTGCGGCGCGCCCGGCGGATCCGCGGTCAGGTCGGGCGAGATCCGCTCCCACGTCACCCCGCCGTCGCGCGAGCGGTGCACATATTGCGACCCGTAGTAGACCACGTGCGGATCGTGCGGCGACACCTCCATCGGCGAAACCCGCTGGAAGCGGTAGATCAGGCTCTTGCCGCCGTTGCCATACAGCGACTGCGCCCCGATCCAATACTGCTGCTCGTCGTGGGTGTTGAGGTTCAGGCGGCTGAACATCCCCTTGCAGCCGCCGTAGACCACGTTGGGGTCGAGCTGGCTGGGGATGATCGGTCCGGTCTCGCAGCCCGGCCCGGTGCGGTAGGGCTGGTTGTCCCCCAGCGGCAGGCTGGGGATGATGACGGTGTCGTCGTCCTGCTGCGCGCCATAGACGCGGTAGGGATACTGGTTGTCCACCGCCACCTGGTAGATCTCGGCGGTGGGCTGGTTGAGCTGGCTGCTCCAGGTCGCGCCCCCGTCGAGCGAGACGTTGGCCCCGCCGTCGTTGGCCTGGATCATGTCCAGCGAATTTTTGGGGTTGATCCAGAGGGCGTGGTTGTCGCCGTGCGGCACCCGCTTGGACTGGAAGTGGTAGCCGCCGTCGGTGCTCTCGAACCAGTTCTCGTCGCCGACGTAGACCACCTCGGCGTTGTTCGGGTCCACCCCCAGGGTGTCGTAATAGAACGGCCGGGTGATCAGGTTGGCGGCGGCGTTCACCCGCTTCCAGGTGGCGCCGGCGTCCTCGGAGCGGTACAGCCCGCTGCCCGGCTTGGCCTCGATCAGCGCATAGACGCGCTGCGGGTTGGCGTTGGAGATGGCCAGGTTGCTCTTTCCAAAGAGCTGCTCCGGCAGCCCGCCCCCCAGCTTGGTCCAATGGTCGCCGCCGTCGGTCGTCTTGTAGATGCCCGCCCCCTGGCTCGCCTCCGAGCCGCTGATGATAGTCCAGGGCTGGCGCAGCCCGTGCCAGAGCGAGGCGTAGAGCGTCTTGCCGTCGGCCGGGTCCATCGCCAGCGCCGTCGCCCCCAGCGCCGGCGAGACGTAGAGCACCTTCTGCCACGTCGCCCCGCCGTCGCGCGAGCGGTACACCCCCCGGTCCGCGCCGTCGGCGAACGGATCCCCCTGCGCCGCCACATACACCAGGTTGGCATCGCTCGGATCCACGCAGATCACCGCGATCTGCCCGACGTCGCGCAGCCCGATGAAGCTCCAGCTCTTGCCCGCGTCGGTGGACTTGTACAGGCCACGCCCGATCGAGACGTTGCTGCGGATCGCCGCCGAGCCCGTGCCCGCATAGACCACGTTGGGGTCGGAGTCGGCCACCGCCAGCGCCCCCATCGAGCCCACCGCGAAGTAGCCGTCCGAGACGTTGCTCCAGCTCGAGCCGGCGTTGGTGGTTTTCCATACCCCGCCGCCGGTCGAGCCGAAATAAAAGGTGTCGGGCTGGCTCGGCACCCCCGCCACCGCGGTGACGCGCCCGCCGCGAAACGGCCCGATCAGCCGGTAGCGCATCCCGCCCCACAGCGCGGGCGGGTATTGCGGCGCCTGGGCATGCAAAGTCAGCGGCAGGACGCAGAGAATAGCGGCGAAGAGCAAGCGGTGCAGGCGCATGGGAGGTCCCCTCAGGTGGCGCCCAAAGCATACAGGATTGCCGCGCCCGCGGGCTACTTTATGGCAAGCCCTTCATGCCGCGCCGCCGCCGCCAGCCGCTGGTCAAAGCACACCAACTCGACCGGCGCCGCGAGCAACTCTTGCAGATGGAGGCTGCTGGCGAGTTGAATCGCTTCGCCGGCGCGCAGGGCATGCCGTGCCAAAAGAATTCGCGCCATTCGCGTCACCGCAGGCGTGACCTCGATCACCCGCAGTTCGGCGAGATCGCGCTCGAACCGGCCCACCAACTCGCGGGCTTCGCCGGCGCCAAGGCCTCCCTCCCGCTGGCGGCGATAGAGAGCCGAGGCGACCTCCACCTCCGAAATGCGGCTCATGGCACCTTCGCCGCGCAGAATGAGCCGCCTCACCAGCGAGCTTTCCAGCTCCCTGCAATAGCGCTTGACCAGCGCGCTGGCGTCGAAAAAGAGGGTCAAAACCGATCTTCCCGATCCTCAATGATGGTCTGCGAGAGTGGCTTGCCCCGCATGCGCAGCGGCTTGAAGTCTGCCAGCGGCCCCTGGCGGGCGCGGCTGACGATGCCGGCGCGCTCCAGCCGCTCCCAGGCCTCGGCCTCGCTCTCTTTCGCCGCGGCCGGCAGCGGCCGCAGTTCGGCGATGGGCTCGCCGCGATCGGTCACGATCAGCGTCTGGCCCTGGCGCACCAGGCGCAGGTAGCGCCCCAGCCGCGTCTTCAGTTCCCGCGATCCCACCGTCGGCGTCTTGGCGGTCATTGTAGCTACCAAAGCCGCAAACGGCAAACCAACCCTGCCGAGCACCTGTCGGAGCGGGACCCCGCCCGGTTTCCGTGGCCGGACCTTGGTGGGCGCGGGCCCCAGCGCGCCTGCCCGGCCCGGCTGTAGCAGCGCCGGGCCGGTGCGGCGCGCGGCGTGGAACTCCTACCAGTTGTGCGCCAGGGTCGCGATCATGTGGGCCAACCCGTCCAGGTCGCGGGTGTCGATCACCTCGCCGGGCGAGTGCGAGGTGCGCAGCGGCCAGCCCAGCGGCAGGTCAATCGAGCCGTAGGGCACAAACACACTGCCGTCGTTGCCTCCGCCGGTGGCGCCCAACTGCACCGGGATGTGGGCGGCCTGGGCCATGGCCTGCATCCGCCGCGCCAGCGGCCAGGGGCTGAGGCTGGAGTCGTCCACCGCGCGGATGACCAAGCCCTGCCCCAGCGGGGTGTCGGCAAAGCGGTGCGACTCCAGCGGGGTGTCGGAGCTGACGAAGGTGTCAATGGCGAAGACGTAGTCGGGCGTGCGGCCGGCGGCGGCCAGATGCTTGGCCAGCGCGCTCGCGCCCACCAGCCCGATCTCCTCGCCGGTGGACCAGGCCAGGGTGATGTCGCGCCCCGGCAGGCTGGGACCCAGCGCCCAGGCGGCGGCGATCAGCGCGGCGTCGCCCACCCGGTCGTCGAAGGCGCGCGCGCTGGCGCGGGTGCCCAGCAGCGCCCGGTACTTCTTGGGGATGGTCACCGAGTCCCCCACCGCGATGCCGAGCTGCGCCACCTCGGCCGCCGAGCGCGCGCCCACGTCGGCGCGCAGCGGCAGGCGGCCGGCGAGCTGGAAGCTGCGCGCCTGCCAGCCCTCCGGCAACTCCAGCACGCCGGGATGCATCCCGTTGGCGGCGTGCACCAGGATGGGGTGGCCGAGGTAATAGGAAGGAATGCCGCCGCCGCGGGTCCGCAGCTCCAGCCCGCCGTCGGGAGCGATGGCGGCGACCTCGAAGCCGATCTCGTCCTGGTGCGCCACGAACAGCAGCTTGGGCGCATTCGGGCCGGCGTCGCTCCAATGCAAAATCAGGTTGCCGGCGTCGTCGGTGGTGGGCTGCGCCCAAGGCGGCAGCAGCGCCTCGATCGCCTGGCGCACCCGCGCCTCGTGCGGATGCACGCCGTACTGCGCCGTCAGCGCCTGCAGGATGGCAGTGGGCGTGGGCGCGCTCTGGGGCCGCGCCGGCAGCGGCGGCTCCGGCAGCGGCGCCGCCGCCGGCAGCGCCGCCGGCGCGGGCGTCTCGCCCAGGGCGGTCTCGACGCGGGCGATCAACTGCTGCAGGGCGTGCCCGTCCACCATCTCCGCCGGGGTGGCGGCGTAGGCCACCGGGAGGCTCCAATACTCGATCGCGGCGGCCGACCCAGCCGCGCCGCGTCCTCGCCCGCCCCGCCCCGCCGGCGCCGCCCGCCCCACCAGGATGGTCGGCGTCTCCGGCGCCAGCCCCTCCCGCACCCGCGCCAGCCCCCGTCCGTTGGTCCATTCCTGCGTGACAAACGCGATCTCCACCGGGCTCGTCAGCTCGGCCGGGTCGAGATGCCGCAGCGCCTCCAGCAGCGCCGCCGCCCCGTAGCGGTCGCCGATGCCATAGCCCGCCAACTGCCCGTCCGCCAGCGTGTACAAGGTGCGCGCCAGCACCACCGGGCTGAGGATGTCCACCCCGGCCGCGCGCACCTGGGCGGCCGAACTGGCCCCGATGTCCACATAGAGGTTGTCCAGATCGTCGGGATTGGGGCCGCCCACGCGCCCCGGCTGCAGGTGCACCGACAGCCCCGTCATCACCCCATGGATCCAGGTCCCGTGCACGGTGCCCACCCGCAGCGGCTGCGCGTTGGCCAGCTCGTTGAACAGCGGAAAATTGCCGCGCGTGGGCAGCCGCTGCAGCCGCAGGTAGCCATCGGGCCGGATGCCGCTGACCACGTAGCCGGGCTCGTCCAGCGGCGCCGCGATCAGCCGCAACGGCGCGCCGGCGGCGGCCGTGCCCGCCGGCGGCTGCAAGCTCACGATCACATCGCCCAGGTTGTCGCGGCGCGGATTGAACCCCTGCAGCTCGCGCGCAATGTGGTCGGCCAAGCCCTGTTCGTAGCCCGGAATCGCCGGCGTCTGCACCAAGTCGCGCAGATCCCCCGCCAGCGAGCCCCCCACGGTTTGCGCCGAAGCCGCCAGCCCCAGCGCGAGAAAAAACCAAAGGATGCGGCGCACAGGAGTCACGCAGATATAGTAGCGCGCCCCGAAACTCAGCAGTGGCCAGTGGACAGTGGACAGTGGGCAGTGGGGCCAGCGACAACCTCGCCAGCCGCCCCGCCCCGCGTTCCCTGTCCACTATTCACTGTCCACTGGCCACTAGTCGCAGTTCCCTGACCACTGTCCCCTGTCCCCTGTCCCCTGTTCCCCCAGCGCCGCCAGCACCGCCGCCCCCAACAACTCGGGCCCCAGGGTGGCGTTGAGCATCAGGTGGTAGAGCTGGGGCTGCGGCCAGGCGTCGTTGAAGTGGCGGCGGATGTAGGCGGCGCGGTCATGGTCGCGCCGGTCCACCAGCGCCGCCGCGGCGCCGCGCTCGAGCCCCTGGGCCTGCAGCCGCCGGATGCGCCAGGCGCGCGGCGCGTAGAGAAAGACGTGGAAGGCGTCGCGGCGCTCGCGCAGCAGGTAGTTGCCGCCGCGGCCGACGATGACGCACTGCCCGGCGGCGGCCAGGTCCTCGATCACTTTCCGCGTCAGCGCCGCCATCCCCTCGGCGTCCAGGTTCTGATCCGGCACCAGCGCCGGCCCCTTCTCCCCCGCCGCGTTCCACAAGCCCTTGCCGATGCGGTGCAGCCAACTGTCCAGCCGCTCGTCGGCCTGGCGGCAGGCGTTGGGGTCGAGCTCGGCGGTGCGGGCAATCTCGTCAATCAGCTCCCGGTCGAAGAGCTTCCAGCCCAGGCCTTGGGCGAGCCGCTGTCCCAGCTCGCCGCTGCCGCAGCCAAACTCGCGTCCGATGGTGATCAGGCGGTAGCGCATGGCGGCACCATGGTGGGCGCGGGCCCCAGCGCGCCTGCGGCGGCGGCCAGCTCGGGATCGCTCTTCTCCTCCGGCAGCAGCGCCGCCGGCACTGCCACCCCCGCCACCCGCGCCAGAATGGCGTGGAGCTGGCGCACCCCCTCGGTGAGCGCCGCCGGCCCGGGCTGCAGAATGTAGGTGGACTTGATCTCGTAGACGTGCCCGGCGCGCACCGCCGCCAGCTCCCCCCAGCCCGGCCGGTTGCGGATGGCGGCCTTGTTCACCTTCTGCCCGCACCAGGAGGCGATGATGACCTCGGGATCGCGTGCGATCACGGCGGCAGGCTCCACGATGCGGCCAGCGGCGGCCTGCTGGTGGCGCAGCTCGGGAAACACCGGCTGCCCGCCCGCAAGCTCGATCAGCTCCTCCACCCAAAGGATACCCGTGATGAGGGGATCCTTCCACTCCTCGAACAGCACCCGCGGCCGGAAGGGGAAGCCGGCGGCGGAGGCCGCGATCGCCGCCAGCCCCGCCCGCAGCTCCGCCTCCAGCGCCGCCCCCCGCTCCGCCGCCCCCACCAGCCGCGCCAGGGTTTGCATCATGGCGAAGATCTCCTCCAGGCTGCGCTGGTTGAAGTTGAACACCGTCGCCCCGCGCCGCGCCAGCTCGCGCGTGATGTCGGCCTGCAGGTCGGAGAAGGTGAGCACCAGGTCCGGCCGCAGTTCCAGGATGGCGTCGAAGCGCGCCGAGGTGAAGGCGCTCACCCGCGGCTTCTGCCGCGCCTCGCGCGGCCGCACCGTGTAGCCCGACACCCCCACCACGCGCCCGCCCTCGCCCAGCCGGTAGAGCGTCTCGGTGGTCTCCTCGGTGAGGCAGACGATGCGTCGTGGAAAATCAGTCGGCAAGGGCGCGGCCCTCCGCTTGGATGCGCCGCCAAGCCTCGGCGACGTGGCGCCGCTGGGTCTGGGCTTGGCCGATGCTCATGCGCAGCGTGAACGCCCCGTCCAGCCGGGTGTGGGTGAGATAGAGGTCGCCGCTGTGGTTGAGCCGGTCCAGGATCGCCTGGTTGGCGGCCTCGCCGCCGCGGTGGCGGAAGCAGACCAGGTTGAGCGGCGCCGGCGCCGCCAGCTCGAAGTCCGGGTCGGCCGCCACCCAGCCGGCGAACTCCTGCGCCAGGGCCACGTGCCGCCGCACCTCGCGCTGCAGGCCCTCCACCCCGTAGTGGCGGATCACGAACCAGAGCTTGAGCGCGCGGAAGCGGCGCCCCAGCGGGATCTGCCAGTCGCGGTAGTCAATCACCGCCCCCGAGGCGGTGGCCTGGTTGCGCAGGTACTCCGGCAGGATGCTGAGGGCGGAGATCAGCGCCGCGCGGTCTTGCACATAGAAGCAACTGCAGTCGAAGGTGGTGAACATCCACTTGTGCGGGTTGAAGTCGAAGCTGTCGGCGAACTCCATCCCCCGGAACCAGCCGCGGAACTCGGGGCAGAGGGCGGCGGTGCCGCTCATGGCGGCGTCCACGTGCAGCCAGAGCTGGTGCTCGCGGCAGAGCGGCCCCAGCGCCGCCAGCGGGTCCATGGCGTTGGAGCTGGTGGTGCCCAGCGTCGCCGCCAGGAAGAAGGGCTGCAGCCCGGCGGCGCGGTCGGCTTGCACCTGCCGCGCCAGCGCCTCCGGGCGCAGGGCGAAGGCGGCGTCCACCTCCAGCAGGCGCAACTGCTCCCGCCCCAGCCCGGCGATCTTGACCGCCTTCTCCACCGCCGAGTGCGCCTGCGCGGAGGCGTAGGCCACCAGCCGCGGCAGCCCCGCCAGCCCCGCCTGGTTGGCCTGGCCGCCGGTGGCCCGCTCCCGCGCCGCCAGCAGCGCGCACAGCACCGCGCTGGAGGCGGTATCTTGAATGACACCCCCGCCCGCGCCGCTGGAGAGAAAGCCCCGCGGCAGGTCCAGCATCGCCACCAGCCAGTCCAGCACGTGCGTCTCCAGCTCGGTGCAGGCCGGGCTGGTGGCCCACAGCATGCCCTGCACGCCCAGCCCGGCCGCGAGCAGCTCGCCCAGGATGGAGGGCCCGGAGCTGTTCGCCGGAAAATAGGCGAAAAAATTGGGTGATTGCCAATGGGTAATGCCCGGCATCAAGATCCGGTCCACATCCGCCAGCATGGCCTCGAAGCTCTCGCCCAGCGCCGGCGGGGCGGCGGGCAGCGCCGCCCGGATCGCCCCGGGAGTGGCTTGCGACAGCACCGGGCGGGTCTCCACCCCGGCCCGGTAGGCCGCGATCCAGTCCACCAGGGCATGCCCGGCGCGGCGAAATTCCTCCTCGTCCATGCCGCTATTATGCTTGACCCCAAACCGCCGATAAGCAGAGAATGGCAGCACTTCCCCCCCAGGATGCGCATTGGCTTGCGGGCGTCCCTGCCACCATGACCGATTCGGCCGCGAACCTAGGGGAGTTGAGCGCGCTGGCGCGCCGGCTGGGAACCGAGTACGCCGTCAGCCGCGTCCTGGTGGAGGCGGGAGGAGCGGAGTCTTCCCTGCGCCGCGCCCTGGCGGTGATGGGCCGCGAACTGGGCTGGGACTATTGCATCTGCTGGCGCCTGCAGCCCGGTGCCACCCCCTGCATGCGCTGCATGGCCAGTTGGCAGCGCCACCCGGAGCGCTCGCAGGCGCTCGAGGCCCAGTGCCGCGAGCTGGTGCTCCTGCCCGCGCGCGGCTTTGCCGGACGCGTCTGGCAGCGCGCCCAGCCCGAGTGGCTGGACGACGTCTGCGCCGACCCCACCTTCCTGCTGCGCGATGAGGCCGCAGCCGCCGGGCTGGGCACCGGCGTCTGCTGCCCCATCCCCTTCCGCGGCAAGGTCATCGGGCTGCTGGAATTCATCGCCGCCCGCGGCGTCGTCCCCGACCCCGATTCGCAGCCGGTGCTCACCAGCCTGGCCGAGCAGATCGGCCAGTTCCTCGACCATGAGGCCATCGAGACCGCCCTGCGCGCCTCCGAGGCCCACTACCGCGCTCTCTTCGACGCCAACATCGCCGGTGTCCACTGCAGCACCATGTCCGGCCTCACCGTCGCCGTCAACCCCGCCTTCGTGCGCATGTTCGGCTTCGACTCCCTGGAGGCGGCGCTCGCCTGCCCCGCCCTGCAACTGTTCGTGGACCCCGCCGACCGCTCCGCCCTGCTCGAGCAGTTGCGCCGCACCGGCACCGACGTCAACCGCCCGCTGCAGTTGCGCCGCCACGACGGCCAGGCCCTCTGGGTGCTGGCCAACACCGTGCTCATTCCCGGCTGCGCCGGCGGCGAGGACATGAACGAGAGCACGGTGATTGACGTCACCGAGGCCAAGGAGATCGAGCGCCGCTTCTGGCAGACCTCCAAGATGGAGGGCATCGGCCGCCTCGCCGGCGGCATCGCCCACGACTTCAACAACCTGCTCACCATCATCAACGGCTACGGCGACCAGTTGCTGGAGAAGCTGCCCCCCGACGACCGCGCCCGCCCCAACCTGGAGCGCATCCGCCAGGCCGGCCAGCGCGCCGAGGCCCTCACCCGCCAACTGCTCAACTTCAGCCGCCGCCAGGCGGTCGAGCCCGCCGTGCTCGACTTGGAGGCGGTGGTGGCGGAGACCGAGGCCATGCTGGCCGGCACCCTGGGGGCCCGCATCCGCGTCCACCGCTTCGCCGAGCCCGGCCTCGGCCACATCCGCGCCGATGCCGGCCAGTTGGGCCAGATCGTCATGAATCTGGCCATCAACGCCCGCGACGCCATGCCCGCCGGCGGCGACCTGCTGTTGGAGATGAACAACGTCGAGGTGGGCGAGGCCTACGCCCACCGCCACGTCCAGGCCCGCCCCGGCCGCTTCGTCCGCCTCGCCATCAGCGACACCGGCAGCGGCATGGACGCCAACGCCCGCCTGCACGCCTTCGAGCCCTTCTTCACCACCAAGCCCCGCGGCCAGGGCACCGGCCTGGGCCTGGCCACCGTCTACGGACTGGTCATGCAACACGGCGGCTGGATCGAGTTGTACAGTGAGGTAGGACATGGCACTACGTTTAAAATGTACTTTCCCCGGGTGGACGCGGCGGTCGCCCCTGCCGCCCCCCGCCCGGCCCTGCCCGGCCCCCACGGCGGCGGCGAGGTGGCGCTGATCGCCGAGGACCAGGCGGCGGTGCGCGAGTTGGTGGAAGAGGTGTTGCAGGAGGCCGGCTACCGCGTCTGTGCCGCGGTGGCCGACGGCGAACAGGCGCTGGCGCGGGCGCCGGAAGCGGGAGGACTGGATTTGCTGATCACCGATGTGATCATGCCCCAGATGACCGGGCCGGAGTTGGCGGCGCAATTGAGCCGCCGCCATCCCCGCCTGTGCGTGCTGCTGGTCTCCGGCTACACCGAGCAGGCGGTGATCCACCAGGACCTCCTGCCCTGCCAGCGCGAGGGCTGGGGCTACCTGCAGAAGCCCTTCAGTCCGGAGGCGCTGCGCACCTCGGTGCGGGCGCTGCTCGACCGGCGCCCGGGGTGCGTGGCGGCGGAATGACCGGCCTGCCACCACGCTGCGCCTGGGGCCCGGCCGCCAGCCGCCGCTGGCGGCTGGCGAGTTGGCTGGCGGCCGCCGCCCCCACCGCCTTCGGCCTGCTCTCGCTCTGGGCCGCCGCCGCCCGCCGCGCCCCCCACCTGCCCACCGGCACGGCTTGGGCCTTCGTGGTGCCCGCCACCGCCCTCAGCCTCACCTTGGCCGGCCTCAGCCTCGCCGGGGCCGCCGCCCAGCACCGCGCCGCCCGCGCCACCGCCCTCGCCGCCCTGCTCTGGAGCGGCGCCGTCTTCCTGGAGCGCGCCGTCACCGCCAGCGGCGGCTGGCTCGGCCGCCTCTCCCCCACCATGGTGCTGGTCATGCTGCTGGCCGCCGCCATCCTCCTGCCCCCGCGCCGCCGCGCCGTCGCCGTCTCCCTCGCCCTGCTCTCCGGCTTCACCGGCCTCATCACCGTCATCGAAAAACTGCTCTCCCTCCCTTGGTCCCCGCTGGGCCCCGACACCCGCGTCATGAGCCCCGCCAACGGAGTCTGCCTGCTTCTGCTCGCCGTCGGCTGGCTCGCCACCGAGCCCCAGCAGCGCCCCGTCTCCTTCTTCCGCGAGCCCAGTTCCGCCGGCTGGCTCATGCGCCGCCTGGTCCCCATCGTGCTCGTCTTCCCCTTCCTGCTCGCCTGGATCCGCAGCGAGCAGCAGGGCTTCCACCCCTACGCCACCTGGGCCGGCTCGCTCGTCTTCGTCGTCCTCAGCTTCGTCGTCTTCCTCACCCTGGTGTGGAAGGCCGCCACCGCCCTCGACCGCCTCGACACCAGCCGCGCCGACCTGCAGGCCTACGCCCACGAGATCAGCGACCTCTACCACCACGCCCCCTGCGGCTACCACTCCCTCGACGCCCAGGGCCGCTTCGTCAAGATCAATGACACCGAGCTGAGCTGGCTCGGCTACCGCCGCGAGGAGGTGGTGGAGCGCCTCACCTTCGCCGACCTGCTCACCCCCGCCAGCCGCGCCGACTTCGAGCGCCACTTCGCCGACTCCCTGCGCAGCGGCGCGGTGCACGAGCTCGAGGTCGAGCTGCGCCGCAAGGACGGCTCCCTGCTGCCGGCGGTGGTCAGCTCCAGCGCCATCCGCGACCTGCGCGGCAACTTCCTGCGCACCCGCTCCACCCTCTTCGACGCCACCCAGCGCAAGCAGGCCGAGGAGGCGCTGCGCCGCTCCGAGGCCCGCAACCGCGCCATCCTCGCCTCCGCCGCCGACGCCATCGTCACCCTGGAGGAGCAGGGCGCCATCGCCGACTTCAACCCCGCCGCCGAGCTCATGTTCGGCATGCGCCGCTCGGTGGCGGTGGAGATGTACGGCGCCGACCTGCTCGCCACCGACTCCCGCCTGCGCCGCGTCCCCCTCGCCGTGCTGGCGGGCGAGTCCGAGTCCTCCCCCCCCCGCCACCTCGAGTTCACCGCCCGCCGCGCCGACGGCACCGAGTTCCCCGCCGAACTCACCCTCACCCGCGTCGCCGGCCAGTCCCCCGGCCTCTTCACCGCCTTCATCCGCGACCTCACCCAGCGCAAGCGCGCCGAGGCCGAGCTGCGCGAGTCCGAGGAGCGCCTCCGCCTGCTGCTCGACTCCACCGGCGAGGGCATCTACGCCCTCGACCTCGAGGGCAAGTGCATCCTCTGCAACCCCGCCGCCGTCCGCCTGCTCGGCTACGACGCCGCCGACGAGCTCCTGGGCCAGCCCATCCACGCCCTCATCCACCACACCCGCGCCGACGGCGGCCGCTACCCCGCCTCCGAGTGCAAGAGCTTCCTCGCCGCCCGCGAGGGCCGCGGCATCGAGGTCGACGACGAGGTCTTCTGGCGCAAGGACGGCAGCAGCATCCCGGTCGAGTACCGCTCCTATCCGGTCGAGCGCAGCGGCCAGCCCGTCGGCCTGGTGGTCACCTTCACCGACATCACCACCCGCCGCGGCCTGGAGGGCCAGATCCGCCAGTCGCAGAAGATGGAGGCCATCGGCCGCCTCGCCGCCGGCGTCGCCCACGACTTCAACAACCTGCTCACCGTCATCAACGGCTACTCCGACATGCTGCTCGAGACCCCGCTCGACGACGACTCCCTCGACAAACTGCGCAGCGTCCGCACCGCCGGCGACCGCGCCGCCACCCTCACCCACCAACTGCTCGCCTTCAGCCGCCAGCAGGTGCTGCAGCCCCGCGTGCTCGACCTCAACACCGTGGTGCGCAACCTCGAGCCCCTGCTCGGCCGCACCCTGGGCGAGGACGTCGAGCTCTCCGTCCAGCTCGCCCCCGGCCTGCGCGCCGTCAAGGCCGACCCCAGCCAGATCGACCAGGTGCTGATGAACCTGGTGGTCAACGCCCGCGACGCCATGCCCGACGGCGGCTGCATCCGCCTCGAGACCAGCAACGTCACCCTGGACGAGGCCTTCGTCCGCCCCCACGCCGGCCTCGCCCCCGGCGACTACGTCCTGCTGGCGGTGCGCGACACCGGCACCGGCATGCGCAACGAGACCCAGGCCCACATCTTCGAGCCCTTCTTCACCACCAAGCCCCAGGGCCAGGGCACCGGCCTCGGCCTGCCCACCGTCTTCGGCATCGCCCGCCAGAGCGGCGGCACCATCCTGGTGGAGTCGGTCTGGGGCCGCGGCACCACCATGCAGGTCTATCTCCCCGCCCACGGCGCCGCCCCCGCCGCCGCCCCCGCCCCCCGCTCCCCGCACGAGGCCGCCGCCCGCGCCACCGGCGGCGGCGAGACCCTGCTGGTGGTCGAGGACGAGGACGATCTCCGCCGCCTGCTGCTTGAAGTCCTCCGCGGCCGCGGCTACCACGTCCTCGAAGCCCGCCGCCCCGACCACGCCCTGCGCGTCAGCCGCGCCCACCACGGCGAGATCCAACTGCTCATCACCGACCTGGTCATGCCCGGCATGCGCGGCCAGATGCTCGCCCAGAAGCTGCTCAGCGAGCGCCCCGGCCTGCGCGTGCTCTACATCTCCGGCTACGCCGAGCCCGCCAGCGTCCCCCTGCCCTTCCTCAAAAAGCCCTTCGCCCCCGAGGCCCTCGCCCAGACCGTCCGCCTGCTGCTCGACCAGGACCTCGGCAGCCGCACCCTCGCCGCCCCCGTCGGCTGAGCCCGCCCAAGCGCAATTCCCCGCCCAGCTCCGCCTCAGCCGGCGTCCCCGCCCAAGCTGCCGGCTGTCGGCTGCTAGCTGCCAGCCTTATCTGGGCTTCAGGTGCAGCGCCGCCGAGTTCAGGCAATAGCGCTGCCCTGTCGGCCGCGGCCCGTCGCTGAATAGGTGCCCCAAATGGCTGCCGCAGCGCGCGCAGGCCACCTCCGTGCGCCGCATCCCCAGGCTGGTGTCCTCCTCCAGGCTCAGCCGCTCGCCCGCGATCGGCGCCCAAAAGCTCGGCCAGCCCGTGCCCGAGTCGTACTTGGCGCTGGCGTCGAACAGCTCCTCGCCGCAGCCAATGCACAGGTACACCCCCGGCGTCTTCGCGTTCCAGTAGGCGCCGGTGAAGGCCGGCTCGGTGCCCTTCTGCCGCGCCACCCGGTACTGCTCCTCGCTCAACTGCGCCCGCCACTCGGCCTCGGATTTTTCCTTCGGTTCGGCCATGGGTCCCCCGGTTTACCGCAGCCCCAAAAAGTCCATGATGAGTTGCAGGTCTTTCCACGCCTCGCGCTTCTGCGACGGGTCGCGCAACAAATAGGCGGGATGATAGGTCACCACCAGCCGCGTCTCGAACTCCTCCAGGCGCAGCGGATGGATCACCCCCCGCACCGAGGCCAGCGCGCCCTTGTAGGGCCGCAGCGCCTGCGCCGCCGTCGCCCCCAGCGCGCACACCATGCGCGGCCGGATCGCCCGCAACTGCCGCAGCAGGAAGGGCGAGCAGGCGGCGCACTCCTCCGCCTCGGGGGTGCGGTTGCCCGGCGGCCGGCACTTCACCACGTTGCAGATGTAGACCTGCTCGCGCCGCAGCCCCATGCCCTTCTGGATCATGTCGTTCAGCAGTTGCCCGCCCCGCCCCACGAACGGCCGGCCCTGGGCGTCCTCGTCCGCCCCCGGCCCCTCGCCCACAAACACCAGCTCCGCCTGCGCGTCCCCCTCGCCAAACACGATGCGGTGGCGTTCCTGGTGCAGCTTGCACCGCCGGCAGTCCGGCCCCAGGTCGGTTTGGATCGCCTCCAAACTCTCGCCCGCTGGCCGCGCCGCCACCGCGGCGGCCACCGGAGCCGGCGCCGCTGCCGCGGCGGCCATGGGAGCGGGCGCCGCCGCCGCGCCCAAGTCCGGCGCGATGCGCACCCGCTCCAGCCCCAACTCCTGCTGGAAGCGCAGGTAGGCGGCGAGCTTCTGGCGGGCCTCAGGCGTGAGTGCGGGCATGGCGGGGCAGGCGCAGCGCGGCGTCCAGGATGCGCTCGGCGATCTCGGTTTTGGGGGCGCGCGCCAGGCTGGCTTCGCCCCCGGCGCTCACCAGCGTGACCGCATTGTCGGCCACGTCGAAGCCAATGTCGCTGCGGCTGACGTCGTTGAGCACGATCAGGTCGGCGTTCTTGCCCGCCAGCTTGCCGCGCGCGTGCGCCAGCGCCTGCGCCGCGTCGGTCTCGGCGGCGAAGCCGATCAGCAATTGCCCCGCCTTCCGCCGCCCCAGCGTGGCCAGGATGTCGGGGGTGGGCACCAGCTCGAGCTGCGCCCCCGCCTCCGTCTTCTTGATCTTTTCCGCGCTCGCCTGGGCGGGCCGGTAGTCGGCCACCGCCGCCGCCAGGATCGCCACCGTGCAGGCGGGAAAGGCGCGCTCGGCCGCCGCCGCCATCTCCGCCGCGCTTACCACCTCGGTGCGCTCCACCCCCGCCGGCGCCGCCAGGCCGGTGGGCCCGCTGATGAGCTGCACCCGCGCCCCCCGCCGCCGCGCCGCCGCCGCCAGGGCGTAGCCCATGCGCCCGCTGGAGCGGTTGGAGAGATAGCGCACCGGGTCGAGCGCCTCGCGCGTGGGGCCGGCGGTCACCAGCACCACCTCGCCCGCCCAATCCCCGCCGCCGGCCGCGCCCCCCGCCGCCGCCACGCTCGCCTCCAGGATCGCCTCCGGCTCCGCCATCCGCCCCTCGCCCACCATGCCGCAGGCCAGATAACCCTCCCCCGGCGCCAACACCACCACCCCGCGCGCCCGCAGCGTGGCCACATGCTCCTGGGTGGCGGGGTGGCGCCACATCTGCACGTTCATCGCCGGCGCCACCACCACCGGCGCCGGCGTCGCCAGCAGCAGCGTGGTCAGGTAGTCGTCGGCCAGCCCCAGCGCCAGCCGCGCCAGCGTGTGCGCCGTCGCCGGCGCCACCACCGCCACCTCCGCCGCCTGCGCCACCGCGATGTGCTCGATGCCCGCCGTCGCCGCGGCGAACAGATCCTCCAGCACCGGCTGCCCGCTCAGCGCCGCCAGCGTCCGCGGCGCCACAAAAGCGCGCGCGGCGCGGGTCAGCACCACTTGCACCTGGTCGCCACGCTGGCGGTAGAGGCGCACCAACTCGGCGGACTTATAGGCGGCGATGCCGCCGCTGAGGCCGAGGAGCACTCGCATGGGCGCTACTCGTCGGCGGCGGCCTCCCCGGCGGCGCCCTCCGGCGGCGCCGCCTGCGCCAGGGTGAAGTCGAGCAGGCCGGCCATCGCCTCCTGCTGCGCCACCCGCGTCGGCTTGCGCGAACTCGGCGGCAGCAGCGGGCGCGCTCCGCCTTGCAGCTTGCGCGCGCGGCGCGCCACCACATGCACGAACTGGTAGCGGCTGGGAACATCTTCAATGCTGGCAAAAGGACCCAACATGCGAAACCTCCTGGCTCATTCCGAAACCGGGTGCAACCCGAACGATGCCAACACCGGACGCAGCCGCTCGGCGGCGCCTGCCTGGCGGCACGTCTCCGCCAGCGCGCACGCCTCCCCGTCCTCGCCGCGATGGCACCGGACGATGGCGCACAACTGCTCCACCGACTCCTGCAGGCGATCGTTGATCACCACGTAGTCATATCCAGTATAAGCGCCAATCTCCCGCGAGGCGTCCCCCAGCCGGTGCTCGATCACCTCGGGCGCGTCCAAACCCCGGCTTTTCAACCGCCAAGCCAGCGTCTCCCGGTTGGGCGGGGCGATGAAGATGCTCACCGCCCCCGGCATCCGCCGCTTCACCTGCAGCGCCCCCTGCACGTCAATGTCGAGCACCAGATCCTGCCCCTGCCGCTCCGCCTGCTCCAGGAACGACCAGGCCGTGCCGTAGTAGTGCCCGAACACCTCGGCGTGCTCCAGAAACGCCCCCGCGGCGATCATCTGCTGGAAGCGCTCCCGGTCCACGAAGAAATACTCCCGCCCGTTCTCCTCGCTGCCGCGCGGTGCGCGCGTGGTGTAGGAGATGGAAAAGCTCAGCCCGGGCAGCAGCTTGAACAGCTCGCCCACCAAGGTGCTTTTGCCCGATCCCGACGGGGCGGAGACGATGAACAGGGCCATGGGGAGGCTTCAGGATACAAGATTCCGCCCCGCCGCCGGGGCCCTATTCCAGGTTTTGCACCTGCTCGCGGATCTTTTCAATCTCCGCCTTCAACTCCAGCCCCAGCTCCGCGATGCGCAGCCCCGCCGGCGCGGCCGAGCTGGTCTTTGACAGCAGCGTGTTGACCTCGCGGTGCAGCTCCTGGGTGAGAAAATCGAGGCGCTTGCCCACCTCCCCGCCTTGGGCGAGCAGGGTGCGGAACTGGGCCACGTGGGCCTCCAAGCGGGTCAGTTCCTCGCTCACGTCGCCGCGCTCGGCCAGCAGCGCCGCCTCCTGCAGCAGGCGCTCCGGGCTGGGGGCGGTGGTGGGCAGCAGCTCCGCCAGCCGCCGCCGCAGCCGCTCCAGCAGCGCCGCCTCCAGCTCCTGGCGGTGGGCGGCGAGGTGGCGCCCGGCCGTGGCGATGCGCTCCAGCCGCCGCTGCAGGTCCTCGGCCAGCGCCGCCCCCTCGTGCCGCCGCATCGCCTGCAACTGCGCCAGCGCCTGGCCAAAGGCGCTGGCCAGCGCCGCCGTCGCCGCCGCCGGCGCCGCCTCCGCGCTCCGCCCCGCCAGCACCCCGGGGAAGCGCAGCAGCTCGCCCACCGAGGGCGGCTCGCGCAGGTCCAGCCGCTGGCTCAGCTCGGCGTGCGCCCGCAGGTAGGCCTCCACCAGCTCCCCGTCCAGCCCCGCCGCCGCCCGCGCCCCCACCCGCTCCCAGCCAATGCGCACCTCCACGTGCCCGCGCCGCACCTCCGCCCGCAGCCGCTTCTCCAACTCCGCCTGCGCCCCCTCCAACTCCCCCGGCACCTGCCAGCGCGCATCGAAAAAGCGGTGGTTGACCGCCTTCAGCGTCACCGTCACCGCCTCCGCCTCCGCCTCCGCCTCCACCCGCGCCTGGGCATAGCCCGTCATGGAACACACCCCCGGCGCGGCCGCCGCGCCCGGGCGCGCGGCCTCGGCGGACTTGGGCTTGCCTTTTCCCGCCATGCTCAGTCCCGCCCGGGCAGATGCTCGGGCTCGGGCGCGTGGTAGCGCGGCTGCTGCGAGAGCTGGCGCAGCGTCTCCATCAGCTCCCGCCGCCGCTGGCTGTGCAGCTCCGCCTGCAGCTCCTTCAGCGCCAGCGCCACCACGTCATAATGATGCAGCCCGCGGTACTCGGGGTCGGCGGTCACCTCCAGCCAGAGGTTGTGGATCAGGTCCAGATCCTCCGGCCGCAGCCGCGGCGTGTGCGGCCCCAGGTGGAAGATGCTCACCGCATGGTCCCGCGCCAAGATGCGCAGGTCCAGCCGCGGCCGCGGCTCCGCCAGCTCCTCCCAGGCGTCGCCCGTCATCTTGCTCTGCTCCTCCACCGAGCGCTGCATCGAAGCCCCCTCCACGATGGTGGACGACTCCAGCCGCTGCGCCGTGGTCACGATGGTGTGGTAGGCGTTCGCCCCCGGCACCACCAAGAGCGACACCGGCTTGCCCGCCTTCTCCGCCAGCGACACCACCCGGCTGAACAGCTCCTGCTCGTACTGGTCGAAGGCCCGCTTGTCGTCCACCACCGCCGGCCCGGCGAAGGCGCGGAACAGCCGCACCGTCATCACCACCACGTCCTGCTTCACCGTGTCGGTGTTGGCCAGGGTGTACTCCAGGTGGTGCAGCGAGTGCGGGTCCCGCACCGTCACCAGGATGTTGCCCGGCCGCACCCCCAGCGAATCCGCCGCCACGTCGGCGCTGCTGGCCACCCGGAACTTCTCCAGGTGCGCGTCCCGCTGCCGCGCCCGCTTGGTCACCTGCTCGCTCACCACGAAGGTGACGAAAAACGCCGCCGTGAAAATCGAGCCGGCGATGGTGGCGATCTCCTTGGTGAACAAATTCATCACCGCCACCGACAGCAGCACGATGGTGATCAGGCACAGCCCCAGCGGAATCTCCCGCCCGGCGATGTTGAAGTTGAGCGGCACCTTCCACTCCCGCCCCTCGGGCGCCTTGAAGCGCAGCACCAGCACCGAGATCGCCAGGAAGCTGAAGCTCCAGATCAGCCCGAAGGCATAGCCCTCGCCCAACTGGTAGACGTTGCCCCAGGTGGCCACGATGATCGCCAACTGCAGCAGCACGATCATGTTGACGATGCGGTAGGTGGTGCCGTAGCGGCTGTGCGGCCGCCGGAACCAGTCCGTCATCACCCCGTCTTCGCTCACCCGGTTCAGCACCCCGTTGCTGCCGATGATGGCGGTGTTCACCGCCCCCGCCAGGATCAGCGCCCCCACGAACACCACGAACCCCTGGAACACCAGCCGCAGCAGGTAGGGCCCGGTGAGATACATCGCCAGCCCGCCGATCAGGTTGTCCAGGTACTTCTGCCGCACCCCGTCGGGGATGATCATCACCGCGAAGAACGACGCCAGCGAGGTGAACAGCAGGCTGTAAAGAAAGATCACCAGCCCCGCCTTTTCCAGGTTCTTCACCTTGGGGCTCTCGATCTCGCGGTACACCTGCGCCAGCGTCTCCTCCCCGCTCATCGCCAGCACCGAGTGCCCGAACCCGATCAGCGCCGCGATCACCGCGAAGCGCGTGATGTCCACATGCAGCCACCCCAGCGCCTCGGGCGCGTAGTGCATGTTCGCCCGCACCGGCAGCGGCGGCAGGTGCACCCCGATGTGCGCCAGCGTCACCAGCGACCACACGATCATCACCACCACCATGATGGTGGTGATCTGCATGATGCGCAGCGCCTTCTCGCTGGTCTCGTGGATCCCCTGCAGGTTCTTCCACCAGAAGTAGCAGGTGATCAGGATGGCGAAGACGGCGGAGAAGCTGTTCACCGCCAAGTGCAGCGGATGCCCCAGCCGCGCGCTCAGGTCCTGCACGAACCCCGCCATGTACTGCCCCGCCGAGACCGCGCTGATCGGCCCGGTGAGCAGAAAGTCGAACATCAGCGCCGACACCGCCACCTTCGCCAGCGTGCTCCCCAGCGCCTCCTTCACCACCCGGTACACCCCGCCCCGCACGAACATCGTGCTGCTCTCGATGTAGAGCGCCCGCACGGCGTAGCTGAACAGCATCACCGCCAGGATGAACCAGGGCGCGCTCTTGCCGATGGCGTGCTCGGCGATGCCGCCCACGTAAAAGGCGGAGGAGGCCAGGTCGGAGAGCACAATCGCCGCCGCCCGCCAAAACGAGATGAAGGTCAACATCACCGTGGTGGCGACGAAGACCTTGGCGGCGGGGCGGCGCAAACTCTCGATCGGAGGTTTGCTCGACATGCCGCGACGCTACAATTTTTCCGCGAATTCACACGCCGAGCAGGACAAGTACATGCCCCCGGCGACGTTATAGGCGCGGTTGCGCACGCGCTTCACCACCCGCATCGGCTTGCCGCACTTGGGGCAAACCTGTTCGCTCGACTCGCCGCCCTTGGAACGGTCGGCGGTCTTGGCTACCTTACCCATGAAAATCCTCCCAATATGGATTGAGCAACGATTTTACCTCAATACCGCTGGCGTTCCCGCTCCCGCGCCGAGCCGCGCCGCCGCCGAAGCCCGCGCCTCCACCACCTCCAGCCAGCCTTCGGCCCCCCACATCAGGCACAACTCTCCCGCCGGCGCGTCGGCGTAGTTGTGGCACCAGCGCGCGATCTCCACCCCGTTCAGCCGCAGCGCCGCCGCCTGTGCTCCCTGTGCGCGGGTGAAGTTGGTGATCAGGTTGCCGAAGCGGTCCACCTCCAGCACCTGCCCCTCCACCCCCCCGCTCCCGCGCCGGGGCTGCGGCAGCGCCAGCCGCTGCCAGTCCTCCACCCGCGCCCCCAGTTGCGCCCCCGCGCTCCCCTGCGCCAGCCGCGCCGCCAACGGCGCCAGCACATCCCGCGCCACAAACGGCGTGCGCGGCGCCAACTCCACCGCCCACACCGCCGCCGCCGCCTCCCGCTCCAGCACCAGCCCCAGCGCCCCCTGGTCGAGCGCCAGGAAGTGCTGCCCGGCGGCGCTCGCCACCAGCGCCCGGCTCCGCCCCTGCCCCCGGTCCACCCCCACCAGGTGCACCGTGCCGGCGGGATAATAAGGGTATACGCGCAGCAGCAGGAAGGCTGCCGGAAAGGGGTCGTCGCCCGCCAGCGCGTGGCTCAAATCCACCAGGCGGGCCTCCGGACAGTGGCCCAGCAGCGCGCCCTTGAGCATCGCCACGTAGGCGCTCGCCTCGCCGTAGTCGGTCAGCAGCGTAATGGCGGTGGTTGGCATGGAAATGGTTTACGGATGGCCAAGAAGTAGGTTATACCTCTAAACAGGGCAGAAGTCGGCGCAGCCAAGCCCCCACGGGAGAATTCGGGCCATGTCTACGGAAAACCCCACGGCGACCACGCGCGGCTTGGAAGATGTGGTCGCATCCCCCTCCTCCATTTGCTACATTGACGGCAATCTGGGCATCCTGGCCTACCGCGGCTACGACATCCACGACCTGGCCGAGCGCAGCAGCTTCGAGGAGACCGCCTACCTGCTCTGGTTCGGCCGCCTCCCCACCGCCGGCGAGTTGCAGGCCCTGAAACAGCAGTTGCAGGAGTTCAGCCCCCTGCCCGAGGCCGCCTCCCAACTGCTCGCCGACTTCCACGCCCGCGCGCCGCAGGCCCTGCCCATGGACACCCTGCGCACCGCCGTCTCCGCCCTCGGCCTGATCGATCCCGACGCCCGCGACATGGCGCGCGAGGCCAACGTGCGCAAGTCCATCCGCCTGCTGGCGCAGACCTCCACCCTGGTCGCCGCCCTCGACCGCGTGCGCAAGGGCAAGGCCCCGGTGGCGCCCGCCCGCGACCTCTCCCTGGCCGGCAATTTCCTCTACATGCTCACCGGCAACCGCCCCTCGGCCACCGCCGAGCGCGCCTTCGACATCGCCCTCATTCTCCACGCCGACCACGAGTTCAACGCCTCCACCTTCGCCGCCCGCGTCACCGCCGCCACCCTGAGCGACATCCACTCCGCCGTCACCAGCGCCATCGGCGCCCTCAAGGGCCCCCTGCATGGCGGCGCCAACGAGGCCGTCATCAACCTGCTGCTCAAGGTCGGCGCCAACGACCCCATCGCCTATGTCAAGGATCTGATCGCCAAGAAGGTCAAGATCCCCGGCTTCGGCCACCGCGTCTACCACACCGAAGACCCGCGCGCCACCCACCTCCGCCAGATGTCGCGCGACCTCTGCCAGGCCGCCGGCCTCAACCAGCTCTACGAACACTCCCACCAGATCGAGGCCTACATCAAGGCCGAGAAGAAGCTCAATCCCAACGTGGACTTCTACTCCGCCTCCGCCTACTACGCCATGGGCATCAGCCCCGACCTCTACACCCCCATCTTCGCGGTCTCGCGCATGAGCGGCTGGACCGCCCATGTGCTCGAGCAGTACGCCGACAACCGCCTCATCCGTCCGCGGGCGGAGTACATCGGCCCGCAGGTGCCGCAGAGCTACCTGCCCATCGCCCAGCGCTAGCGGCTCGCGCCCCAATCGCGGAAGCTAAGGTCGCGGAAACATGGTCGCCGAGAAATTTCCGGTCACCCCCGCCGTGCGCTGGCTGCGCCAGCGCGCCGCCGCCTTCGCCGACCACCTCTACCCCTACCAGGAGCGCGGCGGCACCGCCGCCTCCGCCCGCGCCCTGCAGGTGGACGAGCACCTGGTGGCCAAAACCCTGGTGATGGAAGACGACACCCGCGCCCCCCTGCTCGTGCTCATGCACGGCGACCGCGAGGTCTCCACCCGCCAGCTCGCCCGCCAGTTGGGCCGCCGCCACATCGCCCCCTGCCGCCCCGAGGTGGCCGAGCGCTACACCGGCTACCAGGTGGGCGGCACCTCGCCCTTCGGCACCCGCCACCCCCTGCCCGTCTTCGCCGAAGCCAGCCTGCGCGCCCTGCCCCGGCTCTACATCAACGGCGGCAAGCGCGGCTACCTGGTCTCGATGACGGGGGCAGAGTTGTGGCGCCTGCTCCAACCCTCCCCGGTCGAGGTGGCCATGGCGGAGGCGGAATGACCCCGGCCCCCCCCGTCGCCCTGGTCGCCGGCGCCTCCAGCGGCATCGGCCTCGCCGCCGCCCGCCGCCTGCTCGCCGCCGGCTGGGAGGTGGCCGCGCTCGCCCGCCGCCGCGATCGCCTTCAGGCCCTCGCCGCCGAGCACCCCGGCCGCGTCCTCCCCCTCCCCGCCGACATCACCCGCGAACCCGACCTCGACCGCGCCGCCGCCCAGCTCGCCGCCTGGCGCCCCCAGCTCGACGCCCTCCTGCTCTGCGCCGGCGACTTCCTGCTCCGCCCCATGGAGCAGACCACCCCCGCCGAATTCGAGCACATCTGGCGCCTCACCGTCTGGTCCAAGTTCGCCCTCACCCGCGCCCTGCTGCCGCTGCTCGCCGCCGGCGCCGACCGCCCGCCCCGCGCCGTCCTCCACCTCGCCTCCCTCGCCGCCCACCGCGACTTCCCCGACGAGACCGCCTACCTCAGCGCCATGCACGCCGTCGTCGGCCTCGCCCGCGCCCAGGACGCCGAACTCCGCCCGCGCGGCATCCGCGCCGCCCTGGTCTCGCCCGGCACGGTGCGCACCGAACTCACCGAGCGCCACTTCCCCCCCGCCGCCCTCGCCGGCGCGCTCCCCCCCGCCGCCATCGCCGACAGCCTCTTCCATCTGCTGCAGACCATCCGCGCCGGCGGCTACATCCCCGAGATCGTTCACCTCCCCCAAAACTCGACGTAGATCGAGCGCGTCTCCCACACCTCCAGCCCCAGCCGCAGCCCCGCCGGCAGGTGCGGCCGCAGCCGCCCCCACATCCACTCCGCCAGCGCCTCCAGCGACGGGTCCGGCAGGATGCCGTCCAGGTTCTGGTGGTCCAGCGCCGCGATCACCTCCCGCTCCACCAGCGGCTTCAGCCCGCGCAGGTCGTAGAGCATCGCCCCGGCGGCGCGTTCCCCCTCCAGCATGACCGTGAACTCATAATCGTGCCCGTGCAGCAACCGGTCATAGCCGGGATCGTCGGCGAACGAGTGCAGGGCGTTGAAGCGGAAGCCGGTCTTGGCCAAGCGGATCAAGGGCATGCCAGCAGTGTAGCGCGGCAGGTGACGACGCTGGTTCAAGCCGCCTGCCACGGCCGCCGCTATGGTAGATTGACGCTGATTGCGCCGGACTTTCGCTTCCCCCGACGGCCGCGTGCAGCCCCGCCCCGGGACTGACCGGCCGGAGGTTTCGCCCTCGTGAGCCCGCGCCCGCACCACTTCACCCTCTGGGAACCGCTGCCCCCGCCCCCCCGCCCGCGCCGCCTGCAGCGCCTGTTGGGGTTATGGGGCGTGGCCCTCGCCCTGGCGGCGCTGGCCACCACCCTGGTCATCTGGCGCGCCGACGCCGCCGCCGCCCTGGGCCAGTTCGCCCTCGCCACCCGCTGGCGCCCCGGGGTCGCCCAGTACCACCGCCAATGGGGCGAGGCCCTGCTGCTGCGCTCCCCCCGCCAAGCCGAGGCGCAACTGCTGCTCGCCGCCAAGCTCGATCCCGACGATCCCCAGACCCTCGCCGACCTCACCACCGTCGAATTGGCGCTGGGCAACTGGCCCCAGGCCCTGGCCGTCACCCGGGGCGAGCGCGGACGCGCCCCCAGCTTCGCCGACGAGTGGCGCCTCGCCAATCTCTTCCTCGCCCGCGGCGACCTCGGCGGCTTCTGGCAACAGGCCGCGCTGGCCTGCCGCCGCGCCGACCCCAGCTACTTCCCCTCCATCGCCAGCCGCGCCCTCAGCGCCTCCCACGGCGACTTCGCCCGCCTGCGCGCCATCTTCCCGCCCGACTCGGCGGCGGCCGCCAGCGCCTTCCTGCAGGCCGCCGTCCAGGCCGGCCAGTTGCCCCAAGCCCAGGCCGGGGCGCGCTGGCTGCTGGCGCTGCCCCCGCCCGCCGACCGGCCCACCCAGGCGGCCCGCCAAGCGGCGCTGACCGCCCTGCTGCTGGCCGCCTGGCAGCGCTGGCCCGACCAGGCCACCTGGGTCTGGACCGAGCTCGGCCGGGCCCAGCTCCTGCTCCTGCCGCCCAAGGCCCCGCGCGCCCCCTTCCTGCGCGACGGCTCCTTCGCCATCGCTCCCGCTCCCGACCTCGCCCGCCTCGCCCCCGACCGCGGCGACCCGCTGCGCGCCGTGCTGGCCTGGCGCTGGCCCTCGCCCCCCGACGTCCGCTTCGACCCGGTCGCCACCGGCGATCCCGCCCATCCCACCGCCGCCGAACTGCAGTTCGACGGCCGCCAGGGCGACGACGTCGCCCTGCTGCAGCAATGGTTCCTCGCCCCCGGCGGCGCCCCGCTCCAGCTCGCCGCCTGGAGCCGTTCGCTGGCGGGCGCCGCCGCCGGCCTCAGCCTCCGCCTCCGCGACCTCCAGGGCCACCTGCTGGGCGAGCTGCCCCTGCCCCTGGCCCCCGGCTGGCAATCCGCGCAAGCCCGCTTCGCCCTCCCGGCGGCGGGCGTCCAGACCTACCAGCTCTCGCTCCACTACCACCGCCCGCTCGGCCAGTTGCCCCTCCGCCGTCCAGTGCTGGTCACCGGAGTCCGCCTGTGGTGAGCCCCGCCCGCCGCCTAGCCCCCGCCCGTCCCGCCCCGCCGCCCCGGCCCCGCGCCGAGTGGGGCCGCCGCGCCCTCCTCGCCGCTCCCCTGCTCGCCATCGGCTTCGCCATCGCCGCCTTCGGCGGCGTCTACGCCTGGGCCTACGGCCTCGCCTACGCCCTCGTCTTCCTCACCCTCGCCGCCGCCGCCGTCCAGGCCGCCCGCGGACGCCTGCGCCTGCGCTGGCGCTCCCCCTACCTGCCCCTGCTCCTGTTCGGCGCCCTGCTGCTGCTGCAGTTGCAGCTCCCGCTCAGCGTTGACCCCGCCGCCACCCTCACCGCCCTGCTCCACCTCGGCGCCGCCGCCGCCGTCTTTATCCTGGTCTCGCAGGCCTATCGCCCCCGCGACGCCGGCTGGATCACCCTCAGCTTCTCCCTCTTCACCGCCGCCCTCGCCCTGCTCGCCATCCTGCAGATCCTCACCGCCAGCCACGGCATCTATTGGCGCTTCACCTACGCCTACGCCAGCCCGGCCGGCAGCTTCGTCAACCGCAACCATTTCGCCGGCTGCATGGAGATGCTGCTCCCGCTCGCCTGCGTCGCCGCCTACCGCCGCCGCGAGCGCCCCTGGCAAGACTTCCTGCCCTGGGCCGCCCCGCCCGCCCTCGGCGTCGCCGCCATGGTGCTGGCCGCCAGCCGCGGCGGCCTGGCGGCGCTGGCGCTGCAGGCGCTGGCGGCGCTGCTGCTGGGCCTCTACCTCCGCCGCCGCCAAATCGCCGGCGCCCGCCTCGCCGCCGCCTCCGCCTGGCTCCCCCTGCCCGCCCGCCTGGCCGCTCCCCCCCGCCGCCCCCGCCCCGCCCTCCCCCGCCGCCGCCTTCCCGGCCGCCTGGCCTCGCTGCTGATCGTGGTGGCGCTCACCGTTGGCATGGTCGAACTGGTGGGCACCGCCCGCCTCCAGGCCCGCCTCGGCACCGCCAACCTCCAGTCGCCCGACTTCGCCCAGCGCCTCCTGCTCGACCAGAGCACCCTGGCCATGTTCCGCGAGCGCCCCCTGTTCGGCTGGGGGCTGGGCACCTGGGCCGACGTCTACCCCCTCTTCGCCCGCTTCAACTCCACCGCCGTCTACGCCTTCGCCCACAACGACTACCTGCAACTGCTGGCCGAGACCGGCCTGGCCGGCGCCGCCTGCGTCCTGCTCTTCTGGACGCTCTGGGGGGGGGAGTGGGCCCGCGCCCTGCGCCGCTGGCCCCCCCCCGCCGCCGACCCCGCCGCCGCTGCCCTGCCCCTGGCCGCCGCCCTCGGCTGCCTCGGCCTCCTGGTCCACTCCCTGGTGGACTTCAACCTCCACATCCCCGCCAATCTGCTCTTGTTCTTCGTCCTGGCCGCTCTGGCGCTGCCTTCACGCCCCGGCGGTGAAGGCTCAATCCCTTTGTCCTGAATATTTTGTCACTTTCACGAAAACCCGAGCCTCAGTGTTTCACTTGATTTTTGAGCTGCCCATCCGATAGGCTATTTGAGTGATTCGCCGCTCCGGCTCACCCCGGCGGCGAAGGGAGTAACACCGTTGTTTCCTCATCGCGGCACCTTGGCCGCTGAACTGCTGGGCGTTTTGCTGGCCTATGACGGGGAGTGGTTTGCCCCGGGCGAACTGGTCCCCACCCTGCGCGCCTGCCCCACCTGGCAGCAGTACCTCGCGGACTTCGACACCGACCGCGGCCAGGCCGCCGCCGTAGGCCGCTACCTCAACGAGCAGGGACTCACCAAGAGCGGCCACCACCGCACCCGCGGCTCGCTTTACTCCAGCCAAGCCACCCTCGTCCGCCTGCAGGAACTGCTGGAGCAGTTCCGCCGCGAGCGCCAGGAGCAGTTCGCGGCGCAGCCCGGCGCCGGCCCCGGCGGCGACGGCAGCGACGACGCCCCCACCCCCGGCGGCGAGGCCGTGCTGGTGATGGCCGCCCAGGCCGGCGCCGACGGCCCCGCCCCCTTCGGCCCCGACCGCCGCGCCGGCGCCAGCGCCGTCCTCACCCCCGAGGCCGCGGCCACCCCCGATGCCGACGACGAGCCCCAGCGCCGCCGCGACGACCGCCGTGACGACCGCCGCGCCGGCGCCGCCCGCCCCGCCCCGGTGATTGGCTGGCGCCGCCGCGCCACCGACCTCAGCCGCAGCCCGCGCAAGCCCCAGGCCGCCGCCCCCGCCGTCGCCCTGCCGCCGCCCCCCCACTACACCGCTCCCGCCCCTCCCCCCGCCCCTCCCCCCGCCGCCGGCCTGCCCCCCGTCTGGGTGGGCGGCGGCAGCTCGCTCGGCGCCTACGCCTACCCCGGCGGCCTCGCCCCCTTCCCCGGCATGGCCGAATTCGGCGCCGCCGCCTCCCCCGACGAGGCCGGCCTTCCCCTCGCCTTCTACTGGACCCAGATCCGCCGCCACCTCTACAAGATCCTTCTCGCCAGCATCCTGGTCACCACCCTCACCGGCGTCTACATGATGAAGGTGCCCAAGCGCTACGACTCCGTCGTCACCCTGCGCATGGACTTCAAGGCCCCCGCCATCCAGGCCGACGCCAACAACAACCCCGCCTTCGACCCCACCACCCTCATCAACACCGAGGTCATGGACGTCACCCAGCGCGGCGTCATCCTCGACGCCATCCACAACGCCCACCTCGACCAGGACCCCCACCTGCTCCAGCAGATCCCCGGCGGCGGCAGCCCCACCCCCACCCCCCAGGACCCCGACGCCCGCAACGACGCCCTGGTGGACCTCATCGCCAACCAGACCACCGCCCACTCCCCCTCCGACACCCACAACATCAACATCCACTTCCAGTCGCTCGACCCCAACACCTCCGCCACCGTGGCCAACGCCCTCGCCCAAGCCCTCATCTACCACGAGTTCCAGACCCGCCAGCAGGAGCAGAACGACCTGCTGCAGTTCATGACCCAGCAGTTCGGCGACGTCAAGGCGCGCATGGAGCGCGAGCAGGCCGCCCTCACCCTCTACCAGCACCAGAACAACCTGCTCAACCCCGACGGCCAAGGCAACCTCGAGACCAGCACCCTCAACACCCTCAACTCCAGCTTCCTCGCCGCCCAGGCGGTGCTGACCAAGTACCAGGCCGAGGAGCAGATCCTCAAAACCGGCGCCGTCACCGACGCCCTGCTCGCCACCGACGACGGCCAGGTCCTCCGCCCCAGCTACGACGCTTGGCGCGCCGCCCAGCTCAAGTTCGACCAGATCCAGGCCACCCGCGGCGCCGCCAACCCCGAGTACCTCGCCGCGCAAAACGCCGTCGCCACCACCCACGCCCAGCTCGCCACCGCCATCCAGAGCGTCGAAAACCAGATCCACAGCCAGTACCTCCGCGCCCAGGACCAACAGCGCCTGGTGGCGCAGCAGTTGGCCGCCGCCCGCCGCTCCGCCCAGGCCTTCAACGACAAGGCGATTGACTACGACACCCAGAAGCGCGACCTCGACGCCGACCAGAAGCTCTACGACACCCTGCAGTCGCAGATCAAGCAGCAGCAGTTGACCTCCAGCCTCAGCAGCTCCGGCCTGCGCGTCACCAACGTCGCCATCCCCGACTCCGACCCGGTCTACCCCCGCGTCCGCTACACCGTCATGCTCGCCCTGCTGTTCAGCCTTTTCGGCGGCTGCGCCCTGGCGGTGCTCAGCGGCTACCTCGACCGCAGCTTCACCTCCCCCGACGGCGTCGAGCAGTACCTGCGCATCCCCCTGCTGGGCGCCCTGCCCGAGCTGGGCAGCAAGGAAAAGCAGTTGGAGCTGGCCGACGACCCGCCCGAAGGCAGCGAGCCCCGCCCCCCCCGCTCCCCCTTCGCCGAATCCATCCTCATGCTGCGCACCGCTGTGCTCTACGCCGCCCCCCACGGCCTGCGCACCCTCAGCGTCACCAGCGCCCAGCCCCAGGAGGGCAAGTCCGTCATCCTCGCCAACCTCGGCATCGCCCTCGCTCTGCACGGCGCCAAGGTGCTCATCGTGGACGGCGACATCCGCCGTCCCAGCCAGCACCGCCTCTTCGAGATCCCCAACCAGGCCGGCCTCTCCAACCTGCTGCGCCAAACCTCGCCCCTGGAGGACTGCTTCCGCGCCACCACGGTGGAGAAACTCTACCTCATGCCCGCCGGCACCGCCGTCGCCAACCCCAGCGAGCTGATCGCCACCATGCTCTCCCAGGTGCTCGCCCCCCTCACCGGCGAGTTCGACTATGTGCTGGTGGACAGCCCCCCGGTGCTCGGCTTTGCCGACGCCGTCTCCATCGCCACTGCGGTCGAGGCCACCCTGCTCGTCACCCGCGCCGGCAAGACCCCGCGCGAGATGGTGCAGGCCGCCCTCCATCCCCTGCAGCGCGTCCGCGCCCGCGTGCTCGGCGTCATCCTCAACCACGTCAGCAGCTCCATGTCCCCCTACTACTCCTATTTCCGCGACCACTACGCCCGCTACAGCGCCGGCCGCGAGGGCGAGGCCCGGTCATGACCGCGCGCTGGGGCAGCGCCGCCGCCCTGGCGGCCGCGCTGCTGCTCCCCGTCCGTCCCGCCGCCGCCCAGCAGGCGGTCGCCCCGCTCCCGCTGGCGGTGGCCAACGCCGTCCCCGCCAGCTACCTCGTCGGCCCCAACGACGTGCTCGCCATGGCCGTCTTCGGCGCCCCCGAACTTAACGACCCCGCCATGCGCGTGGATGCCAACGGCACCATCCACACCCCCTACGGTTCCACCCCCGTCAAGGTCGCCGGCCTCACCCTGGCCGGCATCCGCCTCGCCATTGCCGCCGAACTCGTCAAAGACCATCTCGCCGTCAACCCCAGGGTCGAGGTCAACGTGGTGGATGCCGAATCCCACCCCATCACCATCAGCGGCATGGGCGTGCGCAAGCCCGGCACCATCCAGGCGGTGCAGCCCATCCGCCTGCTCGACGCCCTCAACCAGGCCGGCGGCCTCAGCGCCAGCGACGGCGCCGAGATCGCCATCGTCCGCCACGGCCCCCACGGCGCCGAGATCGAGCAGCGCTTCGCCGCCGACAAGGTGCTCAGCGCCGCCCGGGGCCAATACAACCCCTGGCTGCGCGGCGGCGAAGAGATCAGCGTCATGCCCGGCGGCAACGCCTACCTCAGCGGTGCGGTCATGCTCCCCGGCGCCTTTCCCCTGAGCGACACCGACCCGCTCACCGTGCGCAAGCTGCTCGCCAAGGGGCATGGCTTCGCCCCCGCCGCCAACACCGGCCACGCCCAGCTCATCCACCATGTGGGCGAGCCCGACCAGACCGTCGCCACCATCAATTTGGGCCGTATCCTCAGCGGTTCCTCTCCCGACATCCCCCTCGCCGCCAACGACATGGTCTATGTCCCGGTGAGCGGCTTCAAGAAAGCCGGCCTCTCCGCCCTCGACCACACCATCAGCGCCATCACCTTCGCCGCCGGCTATCTGCTGGTGCAATAAGCGGGCACCCTGCGGCCGCGGTCGCGCCGGCTGGCCGCGCCCGCCCGCCATCCACCCCCGATGCGCGTCCTCCACCTCTACGGCGGCAACCTCTACGGCGGGGTCGAGCGCCTGCTGGCCACGCTGGCCCAGGACCGCGCCGCCGCCCCCGCCATCGCGCAGGAGTTCGCCCTCTGCTTCCGCGGCCGCCTCTGGCGCGAGCTCGAGGCCGCCGGCGTGGCGGTGCATCCCCTAGGCGCGCCCCGCGCCAGCCGCCCCTGGCAGGTGCGCGCCGCGCGCCAGCGCCTGCGGCGCTGGCTGCGCGCCCGCCCCGCCCCTCCCGACCTGGCCCTCTGCCACGCCTGGTGGTCCTACGCCCTGTTCGGCCCGGCGCTCCGCCGCGCCGGCGTCCCGGTCGGCCTCTGGGCCCACGACTGCGCCAGCGGCCGCGGCTGGCTGGAGCGCTGGGCCGGCCGCCACCGCCCCGACCGCGCCCTCGCCCTGTCCGACACCATGGCCTCCAGCCTGCAACATCTCTTCCCCGGCCTCCACGCCTCCACCTGGCGTCCGCCCGTGCCGCTGCCGCCGCCACTTGCGCCCGCCGCCCGCGCCGCCCTGCGCCGCGAGCTCGCCACCCCCGACGACGCCCTCGTCGTCCTCCAGGCCAGCCGCCTCGAACCCTGGAAGGGCCACGCCCTGCTGCTGCAGGCGCTGGCGCAGTTGCCCGCCTCCGCCCCCTGGGTGGCCTGGCTCGCCGGCGGGGCGCAGCGCCCGCACGAGCGCCTCTACCTCGAGCGCCTGCGCCGCCAGGCGGACGCGCTCGGCCTCGAGCCCCGCCTGCGCTGGCTGGGCGAGCGCGGCGACGTGGCCGCGCTGATGGGCGCCGCCGACGTCTTCTGCCAGCCCAACACCAGCCCCGAACCCTTCGGCCTGGTCTTCGTCGAGGCCCTCGCCGCCGCCCTGCCGGTGGTGAGCTGCGCCGGCGGCGGCGCCAGCGAGATCGTCACCTCCACCTGCGGCCGCTTGACCGAACCCGCCCCCGCCGCCGTCGCCGCCGCCCTGCGCGAGCTCTTGCAGGAACCCGCCCTGCGCCGCGAGTTGGGAAGTGCCGGCCGCGCCCACGCCCAGGCCCTGTGCGACCCCGCCACCCAAATGCGGCGCTGGCAGCAATGGCTGCTGGAGGCGGCGCCATGACCCCCGCCGCCGCCACCGCCGCCCTCTCCGGCGGCGCCAGCAGTGACCGCATCGTCGCCTGGGTGGCCGCCGTGCTCGCCCCCCGCCTCCCCCCCGCCGCCACCCTGGTGGACGTGGGCTGCGGCCAGGGCGCCCTCGCCGACGCCCTCCGCGGCCGCCTCCAGCGCTCTCTCGGCCTCGACGTGGTCGCCTACCCCGGCCTCTCCGGCCGCCCCGAACTCGCCTTCCACCTCGCCGACCTCAATGCCCCGCCCTTCCCCCTGCCCGCCGCCATCGCCGACGCCGCCGTCGCGGTAGAGACCATCGAGCATCTGGAGAATCCCCGCGCCCTGATGCGCGAGCTCGTCCGCCTCGCCCGCCCCGGCGGCCTGGTGCTGGTCACCACCCCCAACCAACTGAGCTGGCTCAGCAAGGTCTCCCTCGTCTGCAAGCACGAGTTCACCGCCTTCCAGGAGGGCCCCGGCCTCTACCCCACCCACATCACCGCCCTGCTCCCCACCGACCTGCTGCGCATCGCCCGCGAGTGCGGCCTGCGCGACTGCGAGCTGCGCTACTCCCTCCACGGCCGCCTGCCCGGCAGCGCCCGCCTCTATCCCGCCTGGCTCAGCCGCCGCTGCCCCCGCGGCGCCAGCGACAACGTCATGCTGGTGGGGAGGACCCCTGCATGAGCGCGCCCGCCGCAGCCGTCTGGGGTGCGCCCGCCGCTCGGCCGGGGCGGCGCCGCAAGCTCGGCGTCGCCGAGTGGTTCCTGCTGGGCGAGATCCTCTTCCAGTTGGCGCTGCTGGTCCCCGTGCTCAACCGCGGCCCGCTGCGCGTGCTCTGGCGCGTCGGCGTCTTCGCCGCCAGCCTCGCCCTGCTCGCCCTGCTGCGCGGCAAGACCCGCGCCAACCCCTCCAACATCGCCGCCTTCTGGGTCATGGCCCTGCTCGCGCTCGAGGTCTTCCATCCCACCTCCAATACCTGGCTCGCCGCCATCGCCGAGTTCACCATGTACGTGGCCATCCTGGCGCCGCTGTTCTGGATGACCCGCCTGCACCTCGACTACCCCGCCTTCCGCCGCACCCTGCGCCTGTTCTGGGGCTACTCCTCCCTCAGCGCCACCGTCGGCCTGCTGCAGGTCTACTTCCCCGGCCGCTTCCAGCCGCAGTTATCCCCCATCGTGGCCAGCATGGGCAGTTCCATCGCCGGCCTGCGCATCACCCTCGCCAGCGGCGCCCGCATCTTCCGCCCCATGGGCCTCACCGACATGCCCGGCGGCGCCGCCGACGCCGGCATGTGGGCGGTGCTGTTCGGCCTCGGCTTCCTGCTCACCACCCCGCCCGGCCGCACCCAAACCCTCCGCCGCGCCCTCTATCTCTTCACCATGGTGGCCGGCATGGCCGTCATCTACCTCTCCCAGACCCGTGTGCTGCTGGTGGTGCTCGCCGTCTGGTTCGCCTCCCTCCTCGCCCTGCTCTTCTGGCGCCGGCGCTGGCGCGAGTTTGGCCTGCTGCTGCTGCTGGTCGCCCTGCTCGGCGCCGGCGGCCTGCGCTGGGCCGCCGGCGTCGGCGGCGCCCAGACCCTGCGCCGCGTCGAATCCCTCTTCGGCGGCCGCCATGGCAACCTCTACCAGCGCGAGCGCGGCGCCTTCCTCGCCCAGACTTTCCACACCCTCATTCCCCAATACCCCCTCGGCGCCGGCCTCGGCCGCTGGGGCATGATGAACACCTACTTCGGCGACAACCACGATCCCCGCCGCGGCCTCATCTACGTCGAGATCCAATGGCAGGGCTGGGTGCTCGACGGCGGCCTCCCCTTGGTCTTCGCCTACCTCGCCCTGCTCGCCCTCACCCTGGGGAGCCTCGCCCGCATCGCCCGCCGCCGCGGGCCCCTGGCCATCTGGGCCCTGCTCTGCCTCGCCTACGATGTCGGCGCCCTCGCCCTCACCTTCGATTACACTCCCTTCACCGGCGAGGTCGGCCTGCAGTTCTGGTTCGTCAATGCCCTGGTGCTGGCGGTTGCCAGTTCGCCATGGCCAGTTGCCCTATGGAAAGCGCCCAGCCCACCGCCGTCATAGCCGCCGACTTCGTCAAGACCGGCGGCATGGACCGCGCCAACTACGCCCTCGCCGACTACCTCGCGCGCCAGGGCGGCGAGGTGCATCTGGTCGGCCACCGCGCCGGCGATGGCCTGCGCGCCTATCCCAACCTGCAGTGGCATCCGGTGGCGCGCCCGCTGGGCCACGACGCCCTGGGATGGCCGCTGCTCGCCCGCGCCGGCCGCTACTGGGCCAGGCGCGTCGCCGCCGCCGGCGGCCGCGTGGTGGTGAACGGCGGCAACTGCGCCTGGGGCGATCTCAACTGGGTGCATTACGTCCACGCCGCCTACCAGTCCCCGCTCGCCGCCGGCCCCCTGCGCCGCGCCTGGCACCAGGCCAAGCACCGCAAGGCGCTGCGCGACGAGCGCCGCGCCCTCGCCGCCGCCCGCCTCGTCATCGCCAACTCCGAGCGCACCCGCCGCGACCTCGAGCTCCACTTCGGCCTCCCCCCCGAGCGCATCCGCGTCGTCTACTACGGCTGCGACCCCGGCCGCTTCGCCCCCGTCCCGCCCGCCGCCCGCGCCGCCGCCCGCCAGGCCCTGGGCTGGCCCCCCCAGCTCCGCACCGCCCTCTTCCTGGGCGCGCTCGGCGACCGCCGCAAGGGCTTCGACACCCTCTTCGCCGCCTGGCAACAGGTGAGCGCCCTCCCCGGCTGGAACACCGAACTCGTCGTCGCCGGCCGCGGCAGCGAGCTGGGCGCCTGGCGCGAGCGCGTCGCCGCCGCCGGCTTGCAGTCGCGCTGCCGCTTCCTCGGCTTCCGCAGCGACGTCCCCCAACTGCTCGCCGCCAGCGACCTGCTGGTCTCGCCCACCCGCTACGAGGCCTACGGCCTGGGCGTGCACGAGGCCCTGGCCTGCGACCTGCCCGCCCTCGTCAGCGCCGATGCCGGCGTGGCCGAGCGCCTGCCCGCCGCGCTGCGTGATCCGCTGCTGCTCCGCGACCCCGACTCCAGCGACGAGCTCGCCCTCCGCCTGCGCCATTGGCACGACCACGCCGACGCCCTCCGCCCCGCCCTCGCCGCCCTCGGCGCCACCCTGCGCGCCTACCATTGGGACGACATGGCCGCCGACCTCCTCGCCCCCGCCCGCCGCGAGGCCCGCGCATGAGCACCGCCGCCGCCCGCCCCGCCGCCCGCGGCCGGGTGTGGCACTCCGCCCTCACCTGGGCCACCGGCGTCGGCGCCACCGCCGTGGTCTCGCTGGCGGGATTCTTCGCCACCCCGCTGCTGGTCCGCTGGCTCGGCGACCCCGCCTGGGGCGCCTGGACCGTCATCGGCGAGTGGCTCGGCTACCTCGGCCTCTCGCAGATGGCCCTGGGCCCCGGCGCCATGACCGTCTTCCTGCTCCGCGCCCACACCAGCGGCGATCCCCGCGCCCTCACCGCCATGGCTAAGCGCGGCCTCCGCCTCTACCTTGCCGCTTCCGCCGCCATGGCGCCGCTGGCGCTGGCGCTGGTCTGGTGGGCCCCGCATGGCATGGCGGTCGGCCCCGGCCTCGCCCCCGCGCTGCGCGGGGCGGTCGCCATCGCCGCCCTCGGCAGCCTCGCCCTCGCACCCCCCATGCTCTTCCGCAGCGTGCTGGAGGCGGTGCAGCGCGGCTACCGCGTCCATCTCGCCCTGCTGGTGCAGTCCCTGCTCATCACCGGCCTCTCGCTCTGGTGGGTGTGGCTGCGCTGGGGCCTGGTGGGCATTGCCGCCGCCAACCTCGCCGGCATGGCGGCCAGCGCCGCCCTCTGGTGTTGGTGGGCCCGCCCCTGGCTCCCCGCCTGGGCCGCCACCGCCGCCACCCCGCTCCCCGGCGCCGAGATCTGGCGCCAAAACTGGCCCCTGGTCCTCGCCGGATTCGGTTACCAGATCAATCAACTCACCGACAACACCGTCGTCGCCCTCACCCTCGGCCCGGCCGCCGTCGCCGCCTTTGCCCTCACCCAAAGCCTCCCCTTGCTCGCCGGCAGCCAGTTGGCCAATGTCGGCGTCGCCAGTTGGGCAGGCTTGGGCCAGCTTCGTGCCCGCGACCCCCACGCCTTCGCCGCCCGCATCGTCGAGCTCGCCGCCACCGTGCTGGGCGCCGCCACCGCGCTGCTCGCCACCATCGCCGTCTTCACCCCCGCCTTCGTCACCCTCTGGGTGGGCGCCCCCCACTACGCCGGCCCGCTCCTGGTATGGGCCACCGCCGCCGGCATGGCCGTCTTCAGCATGTTGGTGTTTTTCCGCTGGCTCTACGACAGCCAGGGCGATGCCCGCCGGCGCCTCGGGGTAAGCTCGCTCGGCGCCGCCTTGAACCTCGCCCTCAGCTTGGCCTTGGTGCGCTTTTGGGGCGTCGCCGGCGTCGCCCTCGGCACCCTCTTCGCCTACCTGCTCACCGACGCCTGGTTCCTGCCCTACCTGGCGGTGCGCCTCTACGGCGTCTCCGGACCGCGCCTGGCCCGAGCGCTGCTGGGCGCGCTCGCGCGCGGCGGCCTCTGGGCGGCGCTGATGGGGCTGTTGGCCACGCGCTTGCCCCGCGCCGGCTCCTGGCAGCTCCTGCTCGCCGAACTGGCCGCCACCGGCCTGGCGGCGCTGGCCTATTGCTGGTTCGGCGTCCTCCGCCCCGCCGACCGCGAGGTTTGGCAGGCGCGCTGGCGCGCCCTGCGGGGACGCACCGCTTGACCCCGCCCCCCGCCCTCCCGCCCTCCCTCCGCCCCCGGCGCGCCAACCATCGCGACGCGCGCCGCAGCCGCGCCGGGGCCCGCGCCCAGCGCTGGCCCGCGCTGGCGCTGCGCTTTGTTCTCTGCTTCGCCGTCCTGCCCAATCTCCCTTTCTGGCTCTTGGGCGAGCGCCTCGGCATCGGCGTGCCGGGACTGGTGAATCTCGACGCCCTGCTGTTGGGCGTCCTCTCCCTGTTTGTCCCTGTGGGTTGGGTGTTTGCCGCCTTCACCGCCGATTTCCTGCTGGATATCCTCTACGGCATTCGCGCCACCTTCGGCACCGCTTACCTGGACACCCTGCTCTCGGTTCGCTACCTCTTCCCCGCCATGGCGCCCACCCCTATGCTCTGGATCGCGGCCGCGATCCTGGGCTCGCTCGCGCTGGTGGGGCTGGGCTGGCGCTACCTGCGCCCGCGGCCCTCGCACCGCCAGCGCTGGGTGCTGGCCGGCCTCGTGCTCGCGTTGATGATTCCCTGGGCGTATCTCTCGCGCCAGCAACGCCAGGACGCCAGCGCCCAGCGCACCGTTAACCATCGCTTGGGCTACGAGCTCCGCAGCCCCGGCTCGCAATCCGATGCGGTTTGGCTCGCGCGCAGCGATCGCAGCCCCGCTGTGGCCCTCGCGCATGCCTGGGTCCGCGAGCACATCTGGGCCTGGCTGCGCGGGCGCGACCAGCAGATCCTGCTCCCCACCCCCAGCGCCACCGACCACGCCGCGCCGCTCTTGGCGGCCGGCCGCCCCAACCTGGTGCTGGTGCTGGTCGAGTCCTGGGGTGAAGCCGACAATCCCGCCCTGCGCCGCGCCTTGCGCGCCCCCTTCGCCGCCCCGGCGGTGGCGGCCCGCTATCGCCTCAGCGACGGCCTGGTCGGCTTTCGCGGCCAGACCCCCGCCGGCGAATTGCGCGAGCTGTGCGATCTCCGCTTCGCCGACGACGAAGCTCCGCTGGCGCTTCCCACCCGCACGCTCGCCCCCTGCCTCGCCTGGAAGCTGTCCCATGCGGGCTACGCCACCCTGGCGCTGGACAGCGCCACCTCCTTCTGGCCGGGAGGCGCGGCGTGGTACCGTGCGCTCGGGTTTCAAAGCGTCTTGGGATTTTCTGCCCTCCACCGCCTCGGCTTGCGCACCTTCTTCGCCGGCACCTTCCGCGCCATCGCCGACCCGCAGGTGGCGGCGCTGATTCCGGGTCTGCTCGAGTCGGCGCCACCGCAACCCCACTTCCTCTTTTTCCTCACCACCAGCGCGCATCTGCCCGTTCACCTGCCCGTGCCCTCGTCGTATGCCGCCAACTGCGCCGTCGCCGCCGTGACCGAGCGCTCCCCGGCCGCCTGCGGCTGGTACGCGATCGAGCGCCGCACCCTGCAGGCCATCGCCCACGCCGCCACCGCCCCCGGCCTCCCTCCCACCGTGTTCCTCGTGGTCGGCGACCATGCGCCGCCTTTCGTGGGCGCTGCCCGGCGCCGCTTCGACCCAGCCGAAGTTCCCTTCGTGCTCTTGCAGCCGCGCACCGCGCCGCCCGGAGCCGCCTCATGAATCCCCGCTGGGCGCTGATCACCGGCGAATACCCCCCCGCCGCCGGCGGCGTCGCCGACTACACCGCCCAGTTGGCGGCGGCGCTCGCCGCCGCCGGCGACGAGGTGCACGTCTTCGCCCCCGGCCCCATCGCCCCCAGCGCCGCGGTCCACACCCATCCCCTGCCCGGCCGGTTCGGCCGGCGCGCGCGCCGCCAGATCGAACGCGAACTGGCCGCCCTGCCCCCGGCGCAGTGGCTCATCCAATACGTCCCCCACGCCTACGGCCGCAAGGCCATGAACCTCGGCTTCGCCGCCTGGGTGGCGCGCCAGCGCGCCGCCCGCCCCTGGGTGATGTTCCACGAGGTCGCCGTCCGCGCCGGCGAGGGCGGCCGCGCCCGCCACCGCCTGCTCGCCTGGGCCACCCAGCGCATGGCCCGCCAGTTGCGCCGCGCCGCCGCCCGCAGCTTCGTCTCCACCCTGCAGTGGGACGAGTGGCTGCGCGCGCTCGCCCCCGGCGCCCCGCCCAGCGAGTGGCTGCCCGTGCCCAGCAACCTCCCCACCGCCATATCCCCCGCCGAGGTCGCCGCCGCCCGCGCCGCCTGCGCCCCCGCCACCGAACTCGTCGGCTGCTTCAGCCGCTTCGACGACTTCACCCGCGCCCGCCTCCGCCCCGTCTTGGCCGCCCTGCTCCAGCGCCAGCCCCACCGCGCCGCCCTCCTGGTCGGCCCCGGCGGCGAGCGCCTGCGCGAGGAGATCGCCGCCGCCCCCCCCCCCCCCCCCCCCCGCCTCCACGCGCCCGGACGCCTCCCCGCCCCCGCCGCCGCCGCCCACCTCGCCGCCCTCGACCTCGCCCTCCAGCCCTATCCCGATGGCATCTCCGGCCGCCGCGGTACCGCCATGGCCGGCCTCGCCCTCGGCCGCTGCCTGCTCACCGAGGCCGGCCCCGCCACCGAGCCGCTCTGGTCCAGCTCCGGCGCCGTCGCCCTCGCCCCCCCCGCCGACTTCGCCGCCGCCGCCGAGGCCCTGCTCGCCGATTCCGCCCGCCGCCGCCAACTTGGCGACGCCGCCCGCCAACTCTATCAAGCCCACTTCGCCCTGGAAAACACCGTGCGCCGCCTGCGCGCGTCCCGGGCCGAGGCGGTCCGCGCATGAAAGCCCCGCCCCCAACCTCGCTGCTGCTGCTGGCGCTCGATTTCCCCCCCGCCACCGGCGGCATCCAGACCCTGACCTGGGAGATCTACTCCCGCCTCGCCGACCTCACCCGCCTCGCCGTCGCCCCCGCGCTCCCGCCCGGCGAGGCCGCCGGCGACGCCGCCGGCCTCCCCCTGCTCCGCACCCGCCGCCCCGTCGGCCAAGGCTGGGAGACCCTCGCCTATCTGCGCGAAGCCGCCGCCCTGCTGCAGCGCCAGCGCCGCCCCCCCGCCCTGCTGCACTGCAATCACCTCTTCGCCGGCTACGCCGGCTGGTGGCTGCGCCGCCGCTGGGGCCTGCCCTACCTCGTCTGGGCCCACGGCGAGGAGATCACCAAAACCCGCCACCCCTGGCTGCTGCGCCGCAGCCTGGGCGGCGCCGCCGCCATTCTGGTCAACAGCGACTTCACCGCCGCCCGCGTGCGCGAACGCCTCCCCGCCGCCCCGCCCATCCACAAGATCCCGCTCGGCGCCAACGCCGCCTGGTGGCAAACCCCGCCCCAGGCCGCCCCCGCCGCCGGCCCCCCCACCATCCTCACCGTCGCCCGCCTCTCCCAGCGCGACCGCTACAAGGGCCTCGACACCTCCCTCGCCGCCCTGGCCGAACTGCGCCGCCGCGGCCTCGCCCTCCGCTACCACATCGCCGGCGACGGCGACGACCGCCCCCGCCTGGAGCAGTTGGCGCGCCAGCTCGGCCTCGCCGACGCCGTCACCTTCCTCGGCCGCGTCCCTCCCGAGCGCCTGATGGCGCTCTACGACGCCGCCGACATTTTCCTGCTCTGCAGCCGCGAAGAGGCCACCCCCCGCGGCCTCGGCTTCGAGGGCTTCGGCATCGCCCTGCTCGAGGCCAACGCCCGCGGCAAGCCGGTGGTCGCCGGCCGCTCCGGCGGCATCCCCGATGCCGTGGTCGAGGGCGAAACCGGCCTCTTGGTGGACCCGCTCTCCCCCGCCGCCGTCGCCGACGCCCTCCAGCGCCTCCTCGCCGACGCCGCCCTGCGCGCCCGCCTCGGCCGCCAGGGGCGCGAGCGCGTCCGCCGCCAGTTCCATTGGGAGGCCGCCGCCGACCAGGTCCGCCGCCTGCATCTCGACCTCCTCGCCGGTGTCCCGCCCGGTGGCCCACTTCGCAGGGGCCCCGCGCCCAGCCAGCGCAGCGCCGACTTGGGGACACGGGACCCCCAAGTCGGCGCGAGCATGCCGCCCCGCGCATCTACAGCGGGGCGGCTCACAAGCGGGACGCGCGGCGCAGGCGCGCAGGGGCCCGCGCCCACAATATGACCGCCTCCGTCCTCTATCTCACCACCTCCGGCCAAGTCGGCGGCGCCGAGCGCTGCCTGCTCAGCCTCGCCGCCTCGCTCGACCGCGCCCGCTTCTCCCCCGAGGTCCTGGTCGGCTCGCCCGGCCCGCTGCTCGCCCTGCTCGCCGCCGACGCCATCCCCGCCGAGTTGGTTCCGCTTCCGCCCGCCCTCCGCCGCCTCAGCCGCTCCCACCCCAACCCCGGCCTCGCCGCCAAGCTTGCCCCGCTCTGGCAAGCCCCGCTCTACCTCCGCCGCCTCGCCCGCGCCGGCGCCCGCCGCCACCCCGCCCTCATCCACAGCAACGGCGTCAAGATGCATTACTGCAGCGCCCTGCTGCGCCGCCACTGGAACGCCCCCCTGCTCTGGCACCTGCACGATTTCCCCGCCGGCGCCGACGCCGCCCGCGAGCCCCTCTCCAGCCGCCTCCTCCGCCGCCTCAGCCGCCAGGTCACCCTCGCCATCGCCAACTCCGCCGCCGTCGCCCAGGCCCACGCCGCCCGCTACCCCCGCCTCGCCCCCCGCCTGCGCGTCGTCCCCAACGGCGTCAACCTCGAGCAGCTCCAGGGCGGCGACGGCGCCGCCCTGCGCGCCCGCTGGCAGCTTCCCCCCCAGGCGCTGGTGATCGGCATGGTCGCCATCTTCGCCCCCTGGAAGGGCCAAGAGATCTTTCTCCGCGCCGCCCGCCGCGTGCTCGAACACGCCCCCGCCACCCGCTTCGTCCTGGTCGGTGATGACATCTACGACACCACCGGCCACGGCGGCCGCCGCCAAGAGCTGGAAGCCCTGGCCCGCGAACTCGGCCTGGGCGAGGCCGTCCGCTTCCCCGGCTTTGTCGGCGACGAGATCGCCTCCGCCTATGCCGCCCTCGACGTCATGGTGCACGCCTCCACCGCCCCCGAGCCTTTCGGTCGCACCGTGATCGAGGCCATGGCCGCCGGCGTCCCCGTCATCGCCGCCGCCGCCGGCGGCATGCTCGAGGTGGTCGAAGACGGCGTCAGCGGCCTGCTCACCCCCCCCGGCGACGAGGCCGCGCTGGCCCAAGCCATGCTCGCCCTCGCCGCCGACCCCGCGCGCCGCCGCCAACTCGCCGCCAACGGCCTCCGCCGCGTGCGCGAACGCTTCTCCGAGGCCGTCGTCGGCCGCCAGATCGAGGCCGTCTACGCCGAAGCGCTGGAGCATCCATGACGCCCCGCCTGATCCGCTGCTTCGACAAAGTGCTGGTGGCCCAGGCCGCCGTGTTGGCCGCCGGACTCCGGAAATTGCGCCCCCGCGGTGGGCGCGGGCCCCAGCGCCCCTGCCCGGCCACGGCTGTAGCAGCGCCGGGCCGGTGCGGCGCGCGTCCCGCGGGCCGCGCCCCCGGCGATCCTCCCTCCCTGGTCGCCATCAAGCTGGTGGGCATGGGCGATGCCGTGCTGATGCTGCCGGCCCTCGCCGCCGCCCGCGCCGCCGGCTACCGCCTCACCCTCGTCACCAGCGCCCGCTGCGCCGCCATCTTCTCCGCCCCCGGCGTCGCCGACGAGGTGCTGGTGCTGCGCCGCCCCGGCCTCTTCCGCCGCCTCCGCGCCATCGTCGCCGCCCTGCGCCGCTGCCAGGTCGTGCTCGACTTCGAGCAGCACGTCTTCTGGTCCACCGCCCTCGCCCAGCTCGCACCCCCGCACGCCCAGCGCCACGGCTTCCTCTCCGCCAGCCGCCGCCGCAACCTCGGCTACGACCACTGGGTGGATCCGGGGCGCGAGCCGCGCCCGATGAAAGCCATCTTCGACGAGCTCGCCCAAAGCGCCGGCCTGCAGCCCTCGCCCGCGCTGCTGCCTCTGCCCGTCGCCCCCGCCTCCCGCCTCGCGGTCGAGCAGTGGCGCCAGGCTCAAGGACTCCAGTCCGGTCAATATGTGGTGATCGCGCCCGGCTCCGGCTCGACCGTCGGCTTCCGCCGCCTGCCCGCCGCCACCTGGGCCGAGGTCATCGCCGGCCTGCCCCCGCAATGGCCGGTGGTGCTGGTGGGCACGCGCCTGGAGGCCTCCCTCGCCGCCGCCATCCTCGCCGCCCTGCCCCCCGGCTTGGCACCAGACCGCTCCCTGCGGCTCCGCCTCGACCTCCGCCTCGACGAGTTGGCCGCGCTCATGGCCACCGCCGCCCAGGTCATCGCCACCGACAGCGGCCCCATGCACCTGGCTGCGGCCATGGGCGTGCCCGTGGTCGGCGTCTTCGGTCCCGACAGCCCGCGCCGCTACGCCCCCGCCAACCCCCGCTCCACCGCCGTGTCGTTGCACCTGCCCTGCAGCCCCTGCAACAACTGTTGGGTCTACCGCGAGGCGCGCTGCACCAACCCCGACCGCTACGCCTGTGTCCTCCGCCTCCCGGCCGCCAACCTGCTGGCCGCCTCGGCCTCGATCGCCTCAGGCGCGGGTCGCGGTGTGGCGGCCGGTGAAGGCACGCACGATCACCGTTAGAATGACCGCCCCCAAGATCGCCACCAGGATGGTGTAGATCATCCCGCCGCTGGCCGACGCCCCCAGCATCCGCATGATCCAGCCGCCGATGATGGCGCCGACAATCCCCACCACGATGTCCATCAGCGCCCCGTAGCCGGTGCCGTGCATGATCTTGCCCGTCGCCCAGCCGGCGATCAGGCCCACGATGACCCACCAAAGCAGGAACATCATAAAAGTTTCTCCGCTGATTGTGATGCGCCCAGCAAGCAAAACGGAGAGTTGACCGTGCCGCCTTCCACCAAAACCTACCGCGTTCAGGCCTTTGCCGAGTTGGCCGGGGTCACCGTGCGGACCTTGCACCACTACGACCGCCTCGGGCTTTTGGTTCCCCGGCGCCGCCCCGGCTCCCGCCCCGACGCCAACGGCTACCGCCTCTACACCCACGCCGACCTGGAGCGGCTGGAGCAGATCGTCGCCCTGCGCTTCCTCGGCTTCCCGCTCCGCCAAATCCGCGAGCTGCTGGCCGGCCCGGCGCTGCCGCTCCGGCAGGCCCTGCGCCTGCAGCAAGGCCTGCTCCACCACCAGCGGCAGCAACTCGACCGCGCCTTGGCGGCGATCCAGGTCTCGCTCCAGGCACCGCGCCCCAACCCCGCCCAGCTCCAGCAAATCCTTCGGGAGATGACCATCTCGGCCAATCAGCAAGAGTGGACATCCCGCTACTACAGCGCCGCCGCCAAGGCCAAGCTCGCCGCCCGCGCCCCCAGCTTCACCCCGGCGATGCAGGCCAAGGTTAGCCGCCAGTGGGCCGAGCTGGTGGCCGAAGTGGAAGCCGCCCTGGGCCAAGACCCCGCCAGCCCCGGGGCCCAAGCCCTGGCCGCCCGCTGGAAAAAGCTGATCGCGGGCTTCACCCAAGCCGACCCCGCCATCGCCGCCGGCCTGGAACAACTCTGGTCCGACCGCCAAAATTGGCCCCCGGACATGCAGCAGAAGACCGCCGCCTTCCGCCCCGAGGTGATAGCGTTCATCCGCCAGGCGATGGCGCAAGCTGCGGCGAGCCGCTAGCCAGACAAGTCACCCGTATCCACTGTCCAACGTCCCCCACTCCCCACGCTGTCCCGCCGTCCGCCCTGTCCCCTGTCCCCACTGTTCACTGTCCACCGTCCACTCGTTCACGAGCCCCCCCGCTAGCGCTCGCCGTCCAGGATCCTCTCGGCATAGTAGTTCTCCACCTTCGCCTGGTTCCGCACCACCGAGAGGAAGGCGGCCTGCAGCAGTTGCTGGCGCGAGTTGGCCAGCAGGTCGCGGATGCTCTGCTTCACCTGCGGATCGGAGAGCGGGCGCAGCCCGGCGGGCTCGATCCCCTGCAGCTTCAGCAGGTAGTAGCCGCTGGGGGTGGCGATGATGGGCGAGACCTGTCCCGGGCGCAGCGCCAGGATGGCGTCGCGCAGCGGCGCCGGCGTTTGCGTCATCAGCACCGACTGCGGGATGAGCCCCAGGTCGCCGCCGCTGGAGGCGGTGGCCGGGTCCTCCGAGTACTGTTCCGCCAGCGTGGCGAAGTCCGCCTTGGCCTGCAGCCGCTGCTGCAGCAGGGCGATCTTCTTGCGCGCCGCCGCCGGGGTGGCCGCCTTGTCCTCGGCCAGGTTGGTCACCGCCGCGGGGTGGGGGGTGACCACGATCTCGAGCACGTGGTACTGCCGCTCGGGCAGATGGAAGCTGGCCTGGTTCTGCTGGTAGAAGGCGGCGATGTCGGCCGGGCTGACGTGCACCCGCGACGCCACCTCCTTCTGCAGCAGCGCGTCCAGCACCAGCGTGTCGCTGGCCTGCTGGCGCAGCTCCGCCTCCGGCGCCGAGGGCTGGCGGGCGCGGTCCACCGCCAGCTCCCGCGCCAACCGCGCCGGGTCCGGCCGCAGCCCCAGCCGGGCGGCGTATTGCAGCAGGATCTGGCGGTCAATCAGCTGGCTCAGCAGCGACAGCCGCAACTGCAGGCTCTGGTCCGGCGGCAGCGGCGCCACCGCCCCCGCCGTCTGCTCGGCGTAGAGCCGGTCGAGTTGCGCCTGCTGGATGGGCTGCCCGTTCACCCGCGCCAGCACCCCCGCCGCCGGCGGGCGCGGCCCGCAGCCCGCCAGCACGGCGGCGGCGGCCAGCAACAGCAGCGGCGCGGAGAGGCGCCGGGGCGGCGAAGCGGCGGAAGGCACTGCCCCAGTGTAGAACGACCGCCCGCAAAAGCCAACACCTATGGCTGCGGACCTATTTTTGCGACCACGATTGGATGTATTTCTGTTGTATGATGGGGAACGGCGATCCGCGGCCGGAGCCCTGCCTCCCCCGGATCGCGCCATGACCCAAAGGACGCCATGCGAATCAGCAAAGCCGACATCGAATCCCTGGCCCAGTTCCGCTACGCCCTGCGCCAGTTCCTCCGCTTCTCCGAGCGCGCCGCCCGCCAGGCCGGCGTCTCCCCCCAGCAGCACCAGTTGCTCATGACCATCAAGGGCATGCGCGGCCGCAACTGGGCCAATGTCGCCGAGGTCGCCGAGCGCCTGCAGGTCAGCCACCACGCCGCCGTCGCCCTCGTCACCCGCGCCCAGAACCTCCGCCTGGTCAAGCGCACCCGCGGCAAGGAGGACCGCCGCACCGTCCAGGTCTCCCTCACCCCCAAGGGCGAAACCCTCATCGCCCAGCTCGCCGAGCTCCACCACCAGGAACTCGGCCGCCTCGCCCACATCCTGCTCAAGCAGTTGCAGTCCATCGGCGCCACCACCAAGCGCCGCGGCGCCGAGGCCTAGGGCAACCACCGCCCCGCCCCCCGGGCTGGGTGCCGCTGGCCCCGCGCCCCCCGCGGCGCGCTGCTAAAATCAAGGCGTGCCCTCCTCCGCCACCGCCGCTCCCCCCTTCGCCGCCATCGCCGACGCGCTGGCCGACATCCGCGCCGGCCGCATGGTGGTGGTGGTGGACGACGCCGACCGCGAGAACGAGGGCGACCTCACCCTGGCGGCCGAGTACGCCACCCCGGCGGCCATCAACTTCATGGCCCGCCACGGCCGCGGCCTCATCTGCGCCGCCCTCGCCCCCGACCGCCTGGCCGCCCTCCGCATCCCGCTCATGACCGCGGACAACACCAGCAACTTCGGCACCGCCTTCTGCGAGTCGGTGGACGCCCGCCACGGCGTCTCCACCGGCATCAGCGCCACCGACCGCGCCCGCACCATCCAGGCCCTGGTGGACCCCGCCACCCGCCCCGACGACCTCGCCCGCCCCGGCCACGTCTTCCCCCTGCGCGCCCGCCCCGGCGGCGTCCTCACCCGCGCCGGACAGACCGAGGCCGCCGTGGACCTCGCCCGCCTCGCCGGCCTCCGGCCCGCCGGCGTCATCTGCGAGATCATGAATGACGACGGCAGCATGGCCCGCGTCCCCGAGCTCGACCGCTTCTGCCGCGAGCACGGCCTCAAGATGATCACCGTGGCCGAGCTCATCCGCTACCGCCTGCAGCACGAGCGCTACATCCACCGCGCCGCCGAGGCCGCCCACATCACCGCCTACGGCCCCTGCCGCCTGGTCGCCTACCGCAACGAACTCGACCAGGAGCTGCACAGCGCCCTGGTATTTGGCACCGTCGCCGGCGACGCCCCCGTGCTGGTGCGGGTGCAGAGCCACTGCCTGCCCGCCGAGTGGGGCTCCAGCGAGTGCGACTGCGCCGCCAACCTCCGCGCCGCCCTCGGCCAGATCCAGGCCGCCGGCGCCGGTGTGCTGGTCCTGCTCCACCAGAACAGCCCCGGCTACGCCCTCGACCCCGACGGCGGCGGCATCCACCATACCCTGGCCGCCGCCGAACCCGCCGAGGTCGCCCGCCACGTCCAGCGCCAGATCGGCGTCGGCGCCCAGATCCTCACCGACCTCGGCATCCAGCGCCTCCGCCTGCTCACCAACCACCCCCGCCGCCTCCCCGGCCTCGACGGCTACGGCCTCACCGTGGTCGAGCACGTCCCCCTGGCCGAGCCCCCAGTGGCCCCGCCCCAAGCCCCGTGATCGCCGAACCCACCCGCGTGGACGTCTCCCTCACCCGGGGCGTCACCATCGTCTGGCAAGACGGCCACACCAGCCACTACGCCATCGCCGCCCTCCGCGCCGCCTGCCCCTGCGCCACCTGCGCCGACCTCCACCACACCGGCGAGCGCCCCACCGCCGTCCCCGCCCCCCCCGCCAATCCCCTGCCGATGTTCCAGCCCACCGGCGCCACCCTGCTCGCCGTCAAGCCCGTCGGCCGCTACGCCCTGCAGTTCGAGTTCAGCGACCGCCACAACACCGGCATCTTCACCTGGGAATACCTGCGCGAGCTCTGCCCCTGTTGCACCGCAGCCGCAAAGTAACGATTGGTTGGCGCGGGCCCCAGCGCGCCTGCGGCGCGCGTCCCGCTTGTGAGCCGCCCCGCTGTAGATGCGCGGGGCGGCATGCTCGCGCCGACTTGGGGGCCCGAGGACCCCAAGTCGGTGCTGCGCGTCGCTGGGGCCGCGCCGAATTCGCTTCCCGGGGGCGCAGACGCGCCACTGGCGCGTCTGCCCCTGCGGAATTACGACCACCCCGGGACCCGCGGCGGGTCCCGGGGGCCCCGGTTCGCAGCCTTTCGCGCCGATTTTGCCAGCAGGCAAAGCGGCGCGACCCCCGCGAGTAGCAGCGGGCCATTGCCCCCAGCCCCGCGGCCGCCTGGCGGCCGCGGGGCTTTTTGTCTTGGGCGGCGGCGGCAGGGGCTGGGAGTCGGCACGGCGTCTGCCGGCAGACTCCTAGCGGCGGGGGCGGGCGGGGGCGCGGCGCGCGCGCGCCTCGGCCCAGGACTTGAGCAGCAGCTTGGGGGGCAGCAGCCAGTGCAGGTAGCCGGCGCCGCGCTTGAAGTCCACCTTGGCCAGGGCGCCGCGGCGGAGTTGGATGCGCGCCGGGCGCGCGGCATCGCCCAAGACCTTGCCCAGGGACTCGCTCAGCATGGGATTGTGGCCCACCACCAGGATGGCCTCGCGCCCGGCATAGGCGCGCAGGAGCTGCTGGAACTCGGCAAAGGTGGCCTCGGGGCGGAGGGCGGCGGAGGTTTCGATCTTGCGCTGGTGGCCAATCTCGTTGGCGACCAGGGCGGCGGTTTGGGTGCAGCGCTTGAGCGGGCTGCTGACAATGGCGTCGAGCTGCGCCCCCCAGGCGGCGAGGGCGGCGCCCATGCGGACGGCCTGCTCCATGCCGACGGCATCGAGCGCCCGTTTGGCGTCCTTGGCGGGGTTTTCGACGCGCTCGCCGGCGCTGGCGTGGCGCAAGAAGTAGACAGTCACGGCTACCCCATTATGGGGCCGGGGGCGCCGGGGCGAGGGCGCGGGCGGGGTTTGTCACCGATCTGTCAACGATGCGGCGCGGGCGGGCGGGCCTCGGCGGGGATGTCGCCGACGGTGGCGGCGCCCTGGCTGAGCGCCAGGAGGAACTCCTGGGCGTTGAAGCCGCGGGCCGCGGCGGGGGGCCGGAGATAGCTGCCGTCGGGCTGCATCCAGCGCGTCTTGGCGGTGTCGGCGAGGTAGGCGGCGAGGATCTCGTGGCGCAGGCGGCGGCGGAGCAGCGGGTCGCGCACCGGAAACACCACCTCCACCCGCTCGTAGAGGTTGCGCGGCATCCAGTCGGCGCTGCCCAGGTAGATGTCGTCGGCGCCGCCGTTGGCGAAGCAGGCGATGCGGCTGTGCTCGAGGAAGCGCCCCACCAGGCTGCGGACGCGGATGCGCGAGCTCAGCCGGGGGATGCCGGGGCGGAGGGTGCAGGCGCCCCGCACCAGCAGGTCCACCTCCACGCCGGCGCAGGAGGCGGCGTAGAGCTCGGCGATGAGGAGTTTGTCGAGCAGGCCATTGAGCTTGGCGATGATGCGGGCCGGGCGGCCGGCGCGGACATGGCGGACCTCGCGGCGGATGAGCGCGACCAGGCTGGCGGCCAAGTGGAAGGGCGCCACCAGGAGGGGCCCGTAGCGGGGGCGCTCGGCGTAGGCGGTGAGGTAATCGAAGACGGCTTGCACCGCCGCCGTCATGGCGCGGTCGCTGGTGAAGAAGCTGAGGTCGGTGTACTGGCGGGCGGTGCGGTGGTTGTAGTTGCCGGTGGCGAGATGGGCGTAGCGGCGGGTGACGCCGTCCTCGTCGCGGCGGACGATGAGGGCAAGCTTGCAGTGGGTCTTGTGGCCGGAGGCGCCGAAGAAGACCTGCACCCCGGCGTCCTGCAGGTGGCTGGCCCAGGCGATGTTGGAGGCCTCGTCGAAGCGGGCCTGCAGCTCGACCACCACCGCCACCTCCTTGCGGCCGGCGGCGGCGGTGAGGGCGTGCAGGATGGGGGAGTCGGCGGTGGTGCGGTAGAGGGTCTGCTTGATGGAGAGCACGCGGGGGTCGCGGGCCGCCGCCGCCAGCAGGGCGATGACGCCGTGGTAGGAGTCGAAGGGATGGTGCAGCAGGCGGTCGCCGGCGCGCAGTTCCTGAAACAGGCGCGCCGGCTCCTCGGCCAGCACGGGCGGGCGCGGCCGCAGGCGGGGAAACTTCAGATCGGGCCGGGGGGTGAGTTCGTAGAGGTTGAACAGGCGGGAGAGGTTGACCGGGCCGGACTGGGCAAACACCTGCCAGGGCTCGAGCGCGAAGGTGGCGCGCAGCCGCTCGACCAGCTCGGGGTCGGCGTTGGCCTCGACCTCCAGCCGCACGGCGTTGCCCTTGCGCAGGTTGTGCAGCTCGTCGCGCACGGTCTCGAGCAGATTGCGCGACTCCTCCTCCTGCAGATAGAGGTTGCTGTTGCGGGTGAGGCGGAAGGGCACGGCCGCCTCGATGCGGTAGCCGCGGTACATGGTCTGGGCATGGCGGGCCACCAGTTGGGCCAGCAGCATGAAGTCGAAGCCGGGCTGGGCCCGCGGCAGGCGGATGAGGCGGGGCAACGCCCGCGGGACGGTGACCACGCCCATCAGCGCGCCGCCAGGGCCGCGCTTGCCGTGCTTGCGGCGCAGACGGAAGGCGAGGCACAGGGCCTTGTTCTGCACCCGGGGAAACGGATGGGCGGGGTCCACGGTGATGGGGGTGAGCAGCGGGTCGAGCTCGCGGCGGCTGAGGGCGTCGGCGAAGGCGCGCGCCCGCGGGCCCAAGTCGGCCCACTCCCGCATGTGGATCCCCTCGGCCGCCAACTGCGGGAGCAGTTGGCCATTCCAGCAGCGGTACTGGCGCAGGGCGAAGGCGTGCAGGCGGGGCTGCAGCAGCTCCAGCACGGCGGGGGGGGCGAGGCCATCGGGGCCGGCCTCGCGCACGCCGTCCTCGATCTGCTGCAGCAGCCCGGCCAGGCGGATCTCGAAGAACTCGTCGAGGTTGGCGGCGGTGATGGCGAGGAACTTGACCCGCTCCAGCAGGGGGTTGCCGTCGTCCTCGGCCTCCTCCAGCACGCGCTCGTTGAAGCCCAGCCAGGAGGCGTGGCGGTTGAGGAAATGGGCGGGCTGTTCGAAGCGGGGGAGGGCCATGGCCGGGGCGGATGGGGGACAGGGTTCCAGTCTACGGGATCGGGGGTAGTGTCTCAGTTTGAATTCAGCCGGGAATTGCCGGGAGACGGCGGGATGCGATAATGGGGCATGCCCAAGCGCCCGCGCGACGTGAATCAGCTTGCCAAGGCGATCGTGGACATTGCGACGGGCGAAGCCGAGGATCCCGTTAGCGCGAAGAAGCGGCAAGGGAGCCCCAAGGGCAGGGCCGGGGGAGTCAAAGGTGGCTCCGCTAGGGCTTCCGCTTTGGGGCCGGAGCGGCGGACTGAGATTGCGAAAATGGCAGCGGCGGCGCGGTGGAAGCATCGTCGCTAGACGCTTTCTGGTCATCGTTTCCGGGGCCAAGCTCAAACACGTTATCCGGCGACTTGGCGCGCTTCGCCCAGGCGTATAGCAATGTTGGGTTCCTAGGCTTGCAAAGAATTTCGTTGATGGAGAGCCCAAAATCCTTGGAAAACACGTATTGTGTGGCCGTTGCCGTAACGACGGCGGCACAATCGCCCGTGGCGGCAATTACACGTTCGCCAATGGCTATCGCTCCCATGTCGCAGGCCTGCAACACGGCCTGAACGCACAATGGGAAGCTTCCGCCAAACAGAGAGAGACTCTTCTTGATGACCGCGATTTCCCTGTTGTGCGAATCGCACCCGTCGCTTTCATCCCACGGCAACCTGCCCGTAAGCACCTTGATCCCGACGTCATTAAAATACTGCTTCGCTCGCTCCTCGATACAGGGCGCGAAGACGCGATCTCCATGCTTGGCCCGAAAGGTCAGCGGAAACGTCACGGCGATGATCGTGGCATCAAGTCCTTGTAGGCGATTGTACGCCAATGCCGGGCCTTCGCCAAAGGCAGTAAAAAAGATCACTTTGCGAAGGTCGGGGCGACGAACCATCGTGCGCTTGATAACGGAAACCACGCGCGCCAAGTTCCCCCGGCCCTCTTCCTCGAAGTAGACGATGGGCTGGTCCGATTTTCCTATTGCTCCCACGGCGGCCTCTCTCCTGCAATTTTCATGCAGGCAAAATCGAGCGCGGCGCAAAAGTCAACACCCAACAGGTAGTGCAGGCCATCCTCGTGGTTGATGATGCGTTCCTTGTCCCCGTGTTCGTCCCAGGCGTGAACGCAACAGCCAGCGCCCCATGGGATCAATTCCCCATGGGTGCTAAGGCGAAAAACGTTCCGACCCCCATCCCGAAAATTGAAAGCGAATGAGTGCTCGCGCGGCGCGCCCGAATAGCGGTCAAGAGTAATGCGATCACTCACGTCCATCTTGTACCCGGACGTGATGAACTCGATTGTGGTTTTCCAGAGAAAGAGTCTTTGCGCGATGGCGTCAGGTCCAACCCAAAGCGGCGAAATGACGACGCCACAATTGGCGATCCGCGACTCGATCCGCCGCGTGTACCCTTCTGCGAATGGCTCTGCGAATGGCCCCAACGAATACCCCTAAAATGCAACGAGCCCCAATGTAGGGCTCGTCGCGGGCAAAGGTGGGTTCTGCGACCGGCGGCCCGGTGTCCGCCGGTTGCTCACAGAGGCTATCCTCGAACGCCTTGCACAGAAATGCCCACGTGCCAAAATCATCATCTTCTTGATCCAGCTTGCCGGAATAAAACTCAACCAAAAACAGGTTGGAGGACTTCTGGTAGCGACGTTCGAACTCGCCGATCATTCCAAGAAAGTATTCAGCCTCTCGGATGCGCAGTTTTTCGCTCATTTTCTATACCCCCTTTTCCAGGGACGGGGCGTCCCGCAGTCAGATGCTTGACGGATCGTCCAGGTTGACTGCTCGGCCATCGGCACCTCAGGCCACGGTGGACCCTGCTGCCCTGCGTCCAGCCGCTCCCAAGCCAATCCTACCTCATATTCGATCACGTTGCTTGCCAATCTGCATATCGGCGGAGCGCTCCCAAGCTATAATGGCGTGCTCGCCAATCATCGTGGGGCCTATTAGCAAACGACTTTAATCGAAAGGATTCGCCGTTTTCAAGGGAAAAACAAGTGCCGATAAACTGAACAATATGCTTGACAACGAGGCTTGGCGGCGGTACCTTAGCGTCATGAATCGCCTGAGCCTTCAAGAGCGTGCCCGGATCATCGGCCTTCTTGTCGAAGGGAATTCGCTCCGCGCCATAACGCGCATCGCCGGCTGCTCGATCAACACCGTTACCAAGTTGCTTGTGGACGTGGGCACGGCTGCCGCTGAGTACCACGATTTGCGCATGCAGAACATCAAGGCGCGGCGCGTCCAGTGTGACGAAATCTGGTCGTTCGTTGGCGCGAAGAAGAAGAACACCACGGCGGATCAGCGGCGCGACGGTATGGGCGACGCGTGGACGTGGGTTGCCATGGACGCCGATTCCAAACTCTGCGTCTCCTACCTGGTTGGAGGCCGCGACAGCGGTTGGGCTTGGGACTTCATGCAGGACGTTGCCGGGCGGATCAAGGGGCGCGTGCAACTCACCACGGACGGCCACAAGCCCTACCTGGAAGCCGTAGAAGGCGCGTTTGGGTCCGATGTGGACTTCGCCACCCTCCAGAAGATTTATGGTGCCGTGAGCGAAGAAGACGCCCGGCGCTACAGCCCGGCCAAGTGCATTGGCTGCGACATGAAAACGGTGATCGGCAACCCCGATCCTGAGCACGTCTCGACCAGCTTTGTGGAGCGCCAGAACCTCACCATGCGGATGAGCATGCGGCGGTTCACTCGGCTAACGAATGCCTTCAGTAAGAAGTTGGAGAACCATGCGCACGCCGTGGCGCTTCACTTCCTGCACTATAATTTCGCCCGCGTCCACAAGACTCTGCGCGTCACGCCCGCTATGGAAGCCGGAATCGCGCACCATGTTTGGAGTCTGGAAGAAATCGCGGCGTTGCCGGACCGGGCAGCTTCACAAGCCATAGCGTAGACGGAAGCGTTGTCGCTCGCTGCGCTTCCCGAAGAAGAAACAGGCCACTCCGGAAAGGACGAGCAGCACGGCCACGCCGAGCCACATGCGATAGCCAAACCCAATGAACTTCAGCAGATGGGTAAATCTTGAGGCGCTCACCAGTCTATTCTACCAAACTGAGACACTACCGGATCGGGGCCGGGGTTGCCAGACAGCGGCGGGAGCGGTTAAGCTGCTATTTCGCCCGGAAAGTGTATGACCGCCCCCGCCCCGCTCCGTTCCCCCGCCGTGGAGGCGGTATTTTCCCGGCTGGAGCACCTGCTGCCCCATGCCGCGCGCCAGCCGAGCCCGGCGGTGGTGTACCATGTGAGAACCCACATTCGCCGGGTGGAGGCGCTGCTGCAGGAGGGGTTGGCGGAGGCGGCGGAGCCGAAGCTGCGCCAACAATTGCAGAAGCTGCGCCGCCGGGCGGGGCGGGTGCGCGATCTGGATGTGCAGCGCGAGCTGCTGCTGAGCGTGCCGGCGGAGGGGGCCGAGGCGGCCCAGCGGCGGCTGCTGCAGACGATGGAGACGGAGCGCGAGCGCGCCGCCGCGCGCCTGCAGGCCAAGCTGGGGCCGGCCGCGCGGCGGCGGTTGCGGCGGCGTTTGCGCCGCGCCCAACAGGAGTTGCAGGCGGCGGCCTGCCCGGCGGCGGAGTGGCAGCGGCGGGTGCGGCGGCAATGGGAAGAGCTGGCGGCGGGGGCGGGGCCGCTGCCGCCGCGCCAACTGCACGCCTTCCGGCTGGAGTGCAAGCGGCTGCGCTACCTGGCGGAGGCGGACGGACGCGGGCTGGCGGCGCTGGGGGCGCAGCTCAAGCGGGTGCAGGATGCCATCGGGCTTTGGCACGACTGGAGCGAGCTGGCGCAGCGAGCCGGGCGCGAGGCGGCGTCGGCGCGCCCGGCGCTGCTGGCGGCGCTGCGCAACCGGGCGGCGCTGCACGGGGCGGAAGCCCAGCGCGTGGCCGCGAGCGCGCGCCGCGCCTGGCGCCCGGCTGCGCCGGCGCGGCGGCCACCCGGCACGGTGGGGGCGCGCCCGCCGGCGGAGGCGGTCTCGGCCTAGGAACCCACCATGCCGGTGCTCGCCGCCGTAGACATCGGCGCCAATTCGGTCCGGCTCAGCATCGCGCGCTTCTCCGGGCGGCGGCGCACGGTCATTCATGAAGACCGCGAGGTCACCCGGCTGGGCGGGGCCGTCTTCGCCAGCGGCCTGCTCGAGCCCGGGGCCATGGCGCAGACGGTGAAGGTGCTGCGCCGCTTTCACCGCGCCACCCAGGCGTTTGGGGCGAGCGCGGTGCGGGTGGTGGCGACCAGCGCGCTGCGCGACGCGCGCAACGCGGCGGTGCTGGAGGAGTGGATCCGCGCCGCCACCGGCTGGCGGGTGGAGGTGATCTCGGGCCTGGAGGAGGGCAGCCTGATCCACTTGGGGGTGGTGACGCAGGCGCGGCTGCGGGCGCGGCGGGTGCTGCTGGTGGATCTGGGCGGCGGCAGTTGCGAATGCACGGTGTCGGTGGACCGCCATATCCGCCACCTGTTCAGCCTGCCGCTGGGCGCGGTGCGGCTGACGCAGGAGTTCCTGCGGCGCGATCCGCCCAAGAAGAAGGAGCTGGAGCGGCTGCGCGGCTATGTCGCCGCCGAGATCGAGCGGGTGGCGCCGGAGCTGCGGGCGGCGCGGGTGCAGATGACGCTGGCCACCAGCGGGACGGCGGCGGCGCTGGCCGACTTGCAGCGCGCCCGCACCCATCAGCGGGGCATGGCGGTCACGGCGGCGGGGCTGCGGCGGCTGTACAAGCTGCTGGCCCGCAGCAGCGACGAGCAGCGCGCCCGGCTGCCGGGGATCGGGCCGCGGCGGGCGGAGATCATCGTGGCGGGCGCGGCAGTGTATCTGGAGCTGGTGGAGCGGGTGGGGCTGCGCGGGCTGCGCTACTCTGCGCTGGGGCTGCGCGACGGCATTCTGGCGCAGATGGCGGCCGAGCGCCATCCCGGCAGCCAGCGCCGGATCGAGGCGGAGCGCTGGGAGGCGGCCCGGGCGGCGGCCCGCCACTACGGGGTGGACATGGTCCATGCCGAGCGGGTGCGCGCCTTGGCGGCGCAACTGTTCCGCCGGCTGCGGCCGCTGCACCGACTGCCGCCCGCCTACGCCGAGTGGCTGGAACTGGCCGCGCTGCTGTGCGAGAGCGGCAACTACATCAGCCGCAGCCAGAGCCGCCGCCACGCCTACTACCTGATCGCCAATGCCGACCTATTTGGCTATACGCCCGGGCAGCGCCGTTTCGCCGCCGCCATCGCCCGCTTCCAGGGACGGCTGCTGCCCACCGCCAGCCATACCGTGGTGCGGAACCTGCCGCTGGAGGAGCAGGCGGCGCTGCCCAAGGCGGTGCTGCTGCTGCGGCTGGCGCGGGCGCTCGAGCAGGGGCGGCAGGGCGCGGTCGCGGGCCTGCGCCTGGGGCTGCGCCCCAGCGCGGTGCGCCTGCACCTGCAGATGCGCAGCGGGAACGGCGAACTGGAGATCTGGGCGCTGGAGAAAGAGAGCCAGGCCTTCCGCGAGGTGTTCGGCCGCGAGCTGGAGGCGGCCGCCAGCGCCGCCAAGCGCAAGCCTCCGCGCCTGCGCGCGGGCGCGGGCGCCCGAGCAAATCCTAGCTTGGTGTAGCCCGTTCGCCGGCTGGGATGGGGGCTTTTCCCAAGAAAGCCGCCAACCTGCGCCCAGCGCCCCCGGGCTGGCTACGATGCGGCAGGTTTAGGGCGGCGGGCCGGGCTGCCCGCGGTTGCGCAGGGCGTGGCGCAGAGCCTCCAGCTTGAGGATGCGCAACTCGATGGCCGTCCACGCCGGCGCCCGCGCGTCCGCCGGCTCGGAGGCGGCTGCGGCCAGCAGGCCGCGGATCTCCTTCAGGGTGAAGCCCAGCCAGCGGGCGTCTCGGATGAGGTGGAGTTGCTCCACAGCGGCCGCCGGAAACAGGCGGTGACCGCGGGGCGAGCGCGCCGCGGGCGGGAGCAGGCCGTGGCGCTCGTAAAAGCGGATGGTTTCGGGATGCACGGTGGCGGCGCGCGCCAACTGCCCCCTCGTCAAGAAGGCCGCTGTCATCGCCAATTCCTTCCCAGTTGCAGCAGCCCCGCCCCGCACAGCAGCGCCAGGCCCGCCGCCAGCCCCAGGCGCAGCGCGTCGGGGGCCAGCGCCAGGACCATGAAAAAGATCAGGACGCCGGCGCCGAAGCCGGCCAGCAAGGGCACCGCGGTCAACAGCAGGAGCGGGCGGCGCATGGAAACCTGCCTTCCTAGAACCGCATGCCCAAATTCAACTGCACGCTGCGGGGCGCGAGAAAATGGGTGCCGCTGAAGGTGGAGAGAAAGTTGTAGAGGGCGCACTTGTTGGCGAGATTGGTGACCGAGAGCCGCGCCGTCAACACTCCCAGCTCCGTGGCGCGGAGGTTGTCGTCGCCCAGGCTGGCGTCCAAGACGTTGCGCGAGGCGATGCGCGGCGGGTTGGTGTCGTTGTTCTCGGTTCCGGGTGCGGGGATGGCGACGTACTTCGCCCCCCACTGGCCATAGGGCAGTGTGCAGGAGGTGATCGGCGCCGTCAGCGTGGCCACCTGCGTGCCGCAGTAAAAGCCGATGGTTTGCTGCTGGTCCCCGTCGAGCGCCAGGACGCTGGCCAAGTTGGGCACCGCGCCCGCCACCAGGCCGCTGTCAAACCGCCAACTGAAGGTCGTCCAGAGATCGCCGTGGCGATAGGTCAAGTTGGTGGTCTGTTGAAAGGCTTGGTCGTGGTCGATGCGGAAGGCCCCGGTGTCAAGCGGGGAGTTGAAGATGATGCCGCCCGTCTCGGGGCCGAAGAAGCGCGCCCGGGTGTGGCCCAAATTGTCGTCGAGGGTGAAGCCGTGGATGTTGGCGCTGCTGATGCGCAGCCCGAAGCCATCAATCTTGGATTGCGCCCAAGTGATCGGAAAGGTGATGGGGGTGTTGAAGAGGGTGTCGAAGTCGAACGCGCTGGTGGTGTACTTCCAGAAATAGTCGCCGTCAATCTGGAAGTAGGGTCCGAGATTCTGCTGCAAGCCGGCGTCGAAGCTGTTGCGGCGGCCGGGCTGGAGCGGCACCGCGGCATAGGCGCCAAAAACATTGGTGGCCAGGCCGCCCGCCCCGGTGGCGCTGGAGAGGATCAGGTTTTCGTTGTAGGGAGATTCGTAGGCGCGGGCGTAGGAGCCCCGGAACACCGTCCCGGTGGGGCGCAAGCGGTAGGCGAAGCCCAGCCGCGGCTCCACTCCGGTATAGGTGACTAGGCCAGCATAATGGTCCAGGCGCACGCCGGCGCTGAGATTGAGCCCGCCCAGCGTCAACCCATCCTGGGCGTAGGCGGCCGCCTCGTTGATGTTTGTGGCTCCCTGGAATTGAAACTGGCTGCCCCCGCGGGTCAGGTCGAACGGCAGCAGCCCGGGCATGAAGCTGGGGTTGGCGGCGTCGCCGGGGGCGGCGCCGGCGCATAGGGAGGGGCTGTTGACCCCCGGCGCCGCCACCGCGTTGCCGCCCGCATCCACGCAGACGGCGTTGAAGAGCGGATTGGTCAGGCCCAGGTGAAACTCTTCTTGCAGGCGCGTCTGCATGATTTGCGTGCCCACGGTCAGGTTCTGATGGGCGGCGGAATAGGCCACCTCCACCTTGCCGCCGAGGTTGGTCAAATAGCGGTCTTGCCCCAGCGTGGCGGGCTGGTCGGCGAAGGGGTTGCCGCTGGGATAGTAGTTGACGTGGTCGCGCCGCAGCCACGGGTCCACGGTGATGAGGGTGGTGGCGCTGAAGATGTGCTGGTAGGAGGGAGCGATATTGAAGGAGAGCACCTGCTGACGCTGATCCTGGCCGGAGGCCACCTGGTCATAGGTGTTGGGAATTTGAAACCAGTTGCGCGCGCCGAGCAAGTCCAGATGGAAGATGTTGTTGGCATTGGGCTGGAAATCCAGGCGGTCGAAGACCTCGCCGTTGTTGCCGACATCGTGGAAGGGAGAAAACTCGGGGGAGTCGAGGAAGCGTCCCGAGCGGACGCTGTCCAGCGCCATGAAGTTTCCCCAATGCGAGTTGCCCAAGCTGAAGGTGGCGTTCTCCCCCACGGTGCCGAAGGAGCCGTAGTAGGCATCCCAACTGCCGTGGGGGCGGCTGGCGCCCAGCCCGGAGCGCGTGGTGGCTTCCACCACCATGCTGGTCTTGTCCCCGTAGGCGGCGCTGGGGGCGGCGGTGATCAGGTCCAGCGACTCGATCGCGTTGGCGGGCAGGGAGGTGGAAAACAGCTTGCTTTGCTGGTCGCTGATGGGTTGGCCGTCAATCACAAAGGTCTGTTCGGCGTGGTCGCCCAGCGGATGGAAGAATCCGTTGGAGTCGGCGGCCACGTCGGGCGAGCTGTAGGTGATCAGGTCGGAAAGCCCCGACCCGATCGAGCGGGTGGGCATCTCGGTGATCACGGTCCGGTCCAGGTTGGTTTGGGCAGTGGGCGAGAGGGTGGGCGCGGTGGCACCGGCGGCTTCGACTGTCACCGTGGTGGCGGCGCCGGCCAAGGCCAGCTTCAAGGTCACCGCCACCGGGACGGTGGACTGCACCTCCAGGGCTTGCACGGCGGATTGGAACTTGGGGGACTGGGCGATCAGGGTGTAGCTGTCGAAGGGAACGTTGCGGAAGCGGAATTGGCCGTGGCCGCCGGCTATCTCGGTGCGGGAGAACTGGCGGATGGGATTGCTCAAGATGACGGTGGCGCCGGGCAAGGCGGCACCGGAGGGATCCACGACGGTGCCGAGCACGGTGCCGGAGTTGGTGGATTGTGCGGCCAGGCGGGGGGCGCAGGCGCAGAGCAGCACAAGGGCAGACAGAGGGGCAAAACGGATCACAAGCGTCTCCTGAAGGCGGACGGCTCGGGCAGAAACAACACGGCCAAGCCCGGCCGACCGAGGGCGGACGGGGCGAGGCCAGCTTCAGCGCCAGCAGAGCGGGGTCGGAGGCGGACGGATCAGGGGCAGCGGGAGAGGGGCGAAACGGGGCTGCGTCGGCCGAGGCGGCGTCAGCCGCTCGCACCGTTCCAGCCGCCCCGACAGGGGCGGGGCGTGGCCCGCCCAGGGGTGGATCGAGTTGGCCAGTTGGCAGATGCGACAGGGGTGGGCGAGCGCGCCTGTCGGCTCGCCGCCGCGGCGGTCTTGGTGCAGGGCGTCGAGGCCGGCAAAGGCCAGCGTCGTCGCCAAGCACAGCCACGCCACACTGCGGCGCAGGCGACTCCAAGCGGAGTCCCCGCGGTTTGACCGGTTCCCTTGCATTGCAACCAACTGGCCCAACTGACGCCCCCCGGACAGATAGGGTTTCGTGAAAACCTCGGTGGGGGTAGCTGTAAATGACTACAGGACAGGCGCGGCGGCGCGCCGGCCGCCCCCGCGCCTTCTCCGGCTCGCGATTCGGCATCCAAACCGGAAGGGAGGCTGCCATGCAAGCGGTGCGCATTCATTCGTTTGGGGATAGCCAGCAACTCAAGCTGGAGGAGACGCCGCGGCCCGCGCCCCGGCCGGACGAGGTGCTGGTGGCGGTGCGCAGCGTCGGGGTCAACCCGCTGGACTGGAAGGTGCGCCAGGGCCACCTGGGCGCGGCGCCGTTTCCGCTGACCATGGGGCGCGACTTTGCCGGCGAGGTGATCGAGGCCGGCGGCCAGGCGCTGGACTTTCGCCCGGGCGAGCGCGTGTTCGGCTTTGCCCAGGGCGCCTACGCCGAATTTGCCATCGTCGCCGCCGGCGACCTGGCGCACCTGCCCGAAAATGTCTCCTTCGACACCGCCGCCGCGCTGCCCACGCCCGGCGTCACCGCCTTCCAACTGGTGACGCGGGCGCTGGGGTTGCAGGCCGGGCAGACGGTGCTGATCCACGGGGCCGGCGGGGCGGTGGGCTCGCTGGCGGTGCAGTTGGCGCTGCAGCGCGGGGCGCGCGTGCTGGCCACCGACCTCAACAGCGAGCTGGGCTACGTCACCGAGCTGGGCGCGGCCCAGGTGTTCGACGCCCGCGGCAAGCCCTTTGAAGAAGCGGTGGGCGCGGTGGACGCCGTGCTCGACCTGGTGGGCGGCGACACCCTGCGCCGCTCCTACGCCTTGGTGCGGCGCGGCGGCGTGGTGGCCAGCACGGTGGGCGGGGTGGACGAGGCCGAGGCCCAGCGCCGCGGATTGCGGGCGGTGGCGTTCGTTATGCAGCGCCGGCCGGAGGACCTGGCGGAGGTGGCGGCGCTGGCCAGCCAGGGCGTGCTGCGTCCCCGCATCGCCCAGGTGCTGCCGCTGGCCGAGGCCCGCCGGGCCCAGGAGATGAGCCAGCGCGGCGAGGCCCACGGCAAGATCTTATTGCGCGCGGCCTAAAGGCAGGCTCTCCCACTGTTGGTGGGCGCGGGCCCCAGCGCGCCTGCCCGGCCCGGCTGTAGCAGCGCCGGGCCGGTGCGGCGCGCGTCCCGCTTGTGAGCCGCCCCGCTGTAACAGCGCGGGGCGGCGCTGCGCCTCGCTGGGGCCGCGCCGAATTCGCTTCCCGGGGGCGCAGACGCGCCACCGGCGCGTCTGCCCCTGCGGAATTTCGCAGCCCTTCGCGCCGATTTTGCCAGCAGGCAAAGCGGCGCGACCCCCGCGACCGGTGCCGGCCTGCCGGAAAAGCCCGACCTCAGGGGCGCACAGCCAGGGTTGGCTGGGGAGGTGGCCTGCGGCCGCTGCGGTCGGCATCCAGCAGCGGGGTCGCGTCGGCGAGGACCGGGGAGGCGCGCGGTGGGCACAGCCAGGATTGGCTGTGCCACAGCGTTTGGTGGGCGCGGGCCTGCGGCGCGGGTCCCGCTTGTGGGTCGCCCGGCTGGAAAGAGTGGGGGTGGCGGGCCCGCGCTGCTCGAGGCAACTTCGGCGCGGGCCTGTCGGCCGCCGCTGATGTGGCTCCCCGTCTTGCTGGTCGGCAGTGGGCGGCGCGAAGCACCGGGGCCCAGGCGTCGGCGCCGCGGCTTTTTGGGCCGCGGCCGCCTCGAGCGGGCTGAACACGGTGCCCTGGAATGAGGGATCTATCGGCGGCGCCGCGCCGGACTTCAGTGGGGCGCGGGTTGCAGCAGGATTTTCTGCTCGGTGACCGAGTTCACCTCACGGCGCGAGAAGAAGATGGGGAAGTACTTGCCCCGCGCCCACAGCGGGTAGAGGTCGCGGTAGTGGGGGCTGTTGACGTCGCCGGACTGGCCGGGGTTGTTGATCCCGACCGAGCTGTCCCAGTCGCCGGTGTCGGCGATGATCTTGAAGGACCCGCCGGCGGTCTGGTTGTCGCCGCCGCCGGTGGCGTCAATGGTGTAGGCATCGCCGCTGCGCGGCAGGTGGCCGACGTTGAAGCGGGCGCGCAGCGCGGGCGCGAGTGCCGGGCTGAGCGGGCTGTAGATGGTGGCGTGGTGGGTGGCGCCGAGCGGCCAGCGCGCCGGGTCGGGCCCCAGCCGGCGGCTGAGGTCGGCGACCGCCTGCTGCAGGCTGCGCGCCACCAGGGCGTCGCGCCCGGCCAGGGGGTCGGGGCCGAAACGGCCGTCGGGGGCGTTGAGCCAGGCCACCGAGCGCTCCAGGCTAAGGTAGCCGATGTAGGGGCGGGCGGCGGGGGGCACCAGCACCTGGCGGAGGTTGGCCAGCAGGCGGCGCTGCCAATTCTCATAGATGTTGGCCGCCACCGAGTGCTGGTCCATCACGTCATTCCAGGCCAGCAGGCGGGCCTGCGCCTGCCGGGCCAGGCCGGCGGGGAGCGAGAGGCCGCGCAGCAGCGGGACGAGCTCGCGCGCCGGGAGGGAGAGGTAGTCGTCCTGCAGGCGCTCGGTGGCGGCGACGGTGAAGCGCTGGCCCGAGCCCAGCACCTCGGCGACGCGGCGGGCGCGGAAGGCGTCCGCCCACTGGTAGTGCAGCGCCTCCGGGTAGGGCCAGTGCGGCGGCAGCAGGAAATTGTTGGAGGTGTTGAAGAAGCCCTGGGGCGGGTTGAGGGTGTGGGGCAGATCGAGGGGGGGCAGGTAGCCCTTCCACTCGTAGCGGCCGTCGCCGGGCACCGGCACCAGGCCGCTCCAGTTGGGCCGCAGCGGGGTCTCGCCCACCGCCTGGTAGCCGATGTCGCCGTGCACGTCCGCCCACACCATGTTCTCGCTGGGCACGCGGCTGAAGGCGCAGGCGGCGCGGAACTGCTGCCAGTTGCGCGCCTGGTCCATGCGCAGGCTGGCCAGGTAGGGGGCGCTGCCGATGTCGAGCCAGGCGGCGCGCACGGCGTAGGCCTTGTGGTGGGCCGGGTCTTGGTAGACCACCGGGCCGTGGCGGGTGTACTTCAACTCGACCTGGGCCGGCGCCTGCCCCTTCACCGCAATGGTGGTGTGAACCACCCGCATCGCCTCCCAGCCGTTGCCGTACTTGTATTGCAGCGGGTTGGCGGGGTTGGTGTCGTAGACGTAAAGGTCCTCCTCGTCGCCGCCGAAGATGGTCAGGCCCCAGGCGCCGTACTGGTTGTGGCCGATGGAGACGCCAGGCAGGGCGGGCTCGCCGCCCCCGATAACGTCCCAGCCCGGCGCCACCAGTTGCACCCAGTAGCGCAGCGAGGGCGCCTCCTGCACGCGGTGGGGATCGTTGGCCATGAGCGGGAAGCCGCTGGGGGTCAGCCGCCCGCTCACCACCCAGTTGTTGCTGCCGATCTCCTGCAGGTCGCGGCTGAGGTCGAAGGGGGTGGGGCCCAGGGGCGCGGCCTCGGCGGTGAGCGCCGCGGCCTGGTCGCGGTCGGCCGGGAGCAGCTCGTCGGGGGTGAAGCGCAGCGGGCGGCGAAAGGCGTTGTAGAGCGCCAGCACCTGCGGGCCCAGGGGGGCGTCGGCCAGCGCCGGGTCGAGGGTCAGCTTGGGTGGCGCCGGCTGGAAATCCTCGAGTTCGGCCACCCGGCTGGGGCCGATGGCGCGCACGGCCTGGGCGATGTTGATCTCCGAGGTGACGTTGCCCAGCAGGCCGTTGAAGCGGGCAATCACCACCGCCGGCGTCCAGCGCCCCGGCTGGAGCCCCAGCATCTTGAACTCGGGGGTGAGCAGCTCGGGGTGGCGCTGGGTGCGGGCGATGTAGGCGTTGATGCCGTCCACAAAGGCCTGCACGATGGCGGCGCCGTGGGGATGGTACCAGTTGAGCTCGGCGGTCAGGTCGCCGCGGTACTGGAACAGGCGGTTGCCGATGTCGCGGGGCAGCGCCCGCGGGCCCAGCACCGCGGCCAGCGTCCCGGTCGCCTGCCGCCGCCAGAGCTCGAGCTGGAAGAGCCGGTCGCTGGCGATGTTGTAGCCTTGCGCAAAGAACAGATCGTGCTCGTTCTGGGCGTAGATGTGCGGAATGCCCCAGTGGTCGCGCAGGATGGTGACGGGCTTTTCGAGCCCGGGCGCCCGCAGGGTGAGGGTGGAGGGGGATTGCGCGGCCGCCAAGGCCGCGAAGGTGATGACCAGCGCCGCACAACGGAGCGTTCGCATGTTGTCGCCTCGCTAAGTTCCTGAAACCACCGCCACCACCGCCCCCATCGCCAACACCGCGAAGAGGCCACCCATCACCACCCAGGCCCAACCGCTGGCGAAGTTCAAGGTGTAGCCCCAGCCGAAGCGCTTGGGCACCAGCACCGTTGGTGGGCGCGGGCCCCAGCGCGCCTGCGGCGCGCGTCCCGCTTGTGCTCGCGCCGACTTGGGGGCCCCGTGGCCCCAAGTCGGCGCTGCGCTTCGCTGGGGCCGCGCCGAATTCGCTTCCCGGGGGCGCAGACGCGCCACTGGCGCGTCTGCGCCTGCGGAATTTCGCGGCCTTTCGCGCCGATTCTGCCGGCAGGCAGAGCGGCGCGACCCCCGCGAACGGATCTTGGGGATTGTAATAGAAGACCTCGGCCACCCAGTGTTGGCTGTCGGCGCGAACCGCTGCGGCCGCGGGGCTGGAGGGGCGGGCTTTCCAGGCCGCCACCAGACCGCCCGCCAGCAACAGCGGCACCATGATGATGATGCCGACCATCAAGGGCTGGGGATCCTGGGTAAGGGGCAGCAGCGCCGTGCCGGCAAAGGCCGCGGCGAGCAGGTAGGCGCCCGCCACCAGCGACCAGGCGGTGGCTTGCCGGTGGGCGCGGTCGGCCGCGCCGTGCGGCGAGTGCGCCCAATGCAGCGTGGCGTAGCCCAGCAGCGCCAGCATCAGGCAAACGCCGGCGCCCAGCAACAGGATGCCGTAAACGCCCCAAAACGTCCGCGAGGCCCAGCCGCTGGGAGTGCCATCCAGGCCCCAGTGAATCGCGTAGCGGGGCGGAATCCGCGCCCAATTGCGGCGCAGCCACCACGCCGCGCCGGCGAGAATCGCCAGCGGGCCGAGCGCCGCCACACGGTAGAGCGCCCGCAGCGTTGGTGGGCGCGGGCCCCAGCGCGCCTGCGGCGCGCGTCCCGCTTGTGCTCGCGCCGACTTCGCTTCCCGGGGGCGCAGACGCGCCACCGGCGCGTCTGCCCCTGCGGAATTTCGCAGCCCTTCGCGCCGATTTTGCCAGCAGGCAAAGCGGCGCGACCCCCGCGAGCGGCAGATCGGACGCGACTGGGTTTGTGCCGCTCATGGGCGCATCATCGCCGATCAGTTCGGGCTACGCAAGGCTTTCCAGCCGAGCCAGCCAAGCGTCGAAGTGCGGGGCGCGCGCTCGCAGGGTAGGCAGCCCAATCCTACGGGCAAGGTTCGGCCCGGCGGTGACCTTGCGGCCTTCGTATTCCGGCACTTGGGCAATAATCCGCTTGGACGGGGCGGTATCGGCGCCGTCGTTGACTCGTTCCGCCTCGCAACCGGCCAGAGAGGTTGCAAGGCGATCAATGGCGCGCGATCGCTCGGGGAACTCCGATTTCAGTTCGCCTGGCTGGGTCAGCAGGAGCGCCTCGAACTCGTGGAGCTGCAGGTAAGGGGTGAGTCGCGAGCTCCCGACGGATTGACGCATCGCCTCTTCCAAGATGGCGACCTTCTTATAAGGATCGGGCTCGGCAAATGCCCTGGCGCGTTCGGGGAAATCGCCGGGCAGCGCGTAAAGGTCCAGCATCGTGGTGAACCGCGCGTCCGGGTTCCGATCCGAGTTCATCATTAGGTCGATATCAGTCTTCAGCTTGGCGAACCGCAGAAAGCCGCCACGAAAGTCCTGGCCCCTGTGTCGGCCCGTTCGAAGCCGTCGTGGGATCGCAATGACGCGGTAGGCAGCAAGGTGAGCTTTCATTTACCCACAAGTGTGAAGCCGAATTCGGCGCCGAGAGCGAGATCATTGAGCCGAGCCAATCCACGCCAGACGACCAGGTTGCCGGGAGGCGGGTCGTGAGCGCGCGCCAGGTAGCCGCC
>Ga0307372_10000481_pt1 | contig 71244 bp, 63 predicted proteins | sample OX1MG_FD_202533 | JGI IMG/M metagenome (GOLD analysis project Ga0307372, IMG submission 202533) | Soil microbial communities from Risofladan, Vaasa, Finland - OX-1 | ecosystem: Environmental > Terrestrial > Soil > Coastal area > Acid sulfate soil | place: Finland: Risofladan, Vaasa | collected... | reverse complement strand
ATCTACGTCCATTTGTCGTAATCTGTACATCAGAAAGCTCCTTCTTTTTTTGCTTGCTGGTATTGTGCCAGATCAGGAGCTCTCTTGTCTTCTCTTTCCCCCATTTGTCCTTAAGTGAGATGTATTGGGGCTTGCGCACGCGCTTGGGTGACGCGCGATCCTTTCTTGTTCGCTCGCTTGCCTGGCCCTTTTGACTGCTCAGTGTTTGCTGCGTATGAACCGTTGTTTGTCGCCTTTGACACCATGATTGTTTGTTTCCTTTCCTCTGCATCATCGTGACCCACTGTAGGATCTGGGTGATGCACTCATGCAACACATCAAAATGTTCAAGCAGTAATCCAGTCGTATCAGGCGCTCCATGTCTCCCTGCGGTGTAGGTTAGCCTCTGACAGAAAAGGAAGCGCGGCAAGCCGCCTCCAGCCTCTCGTCGGAAGGAAGCCGGAAGGCAGGTGGTCGCTCTCCGGTGAAGGCAGGTGGTTGCGTCCTGGGAAAGGCAGGTGGTCATGTAGCAAAATGCTTGCGAACACTTTTGTCAGCAAGTGCGATGCGGGGCAGGTGGTTGCCAAAAAAGAAGGCAGGTGTCCGTTGAACACCTTTTGAGGCAAAAGAAAACCGTCGTCTCGCCTGGTCATCACTGCTCGCTTCCTATGAAACGGCCTGTGAAGCACTTCGAGAGCGACGGTGTACGAAGGGGAGCGGGAGACGGGGCTCGAACCCGCGACAGCCTGCTTGGAAGGCAGGAACTCTACCACTGAGTTACTCCCGCTTGCGAGAATGGTCAAAATAGTTGCGTTCATTAGTTGGGACAAGGTCGGGGTGCGCGGACTCGAACCGCGGACCTCCTGCTCCCAAAGCAGGCGCGCTACCAACTGCGCCACACCCCGCGACAACCATTCTCAACCGGAATGTGTTCGCACTATAGCACGCTTCTAGCGATCTGTCAAGTACTTTTTAGTGCTCGTTGCGCTTCTTGTAGCGCCTCTTGAGCCGGAAGAGATGCCAGCGCGTCGCGATACCACTCAAGGGATTACGGCGCAAAGGCGTGACATTACCGTAACGGGTGGATTGCGTTGAGCTACGTGAATATGATACGAAAGAAGAAAGAGCTAGAAGTATCAAGCATACCAATCCTACAGAAGCCACGATACCGGTAATAGTATTCGCACCGGCGTTTGCGTAAGCAAAGCCTGCTGCGATACTGATGGTGACTAGCGCGATCAGCAAAAACCAATCCGTCACTCTCAGGTTGAGGGAAGGCCCAGGTTGCTTACGCTGGCGAACAGGCGGTTTGTGGCGCATGCGCTCGCCAAATTTTTGCCCCCGGTTCGCCTTAGGTTCTGTTGTTTCTAAATTGCGCAGGATTTCTTCAATCTCACGTTCATATCTGTTTGGCATGTCCGCTCTGCTTCCTTAAAACTCGCCAAAACGCTCTTGTTTGTAATCATACCAACTTTTGAGCCGAGAGACAAGTACTTTGTCCCTCAATTTTGCGTTGGTGCAGATAGAAGTGCTTTGACACGCTCTACCAGAGCGAGTGGATGAAATGGTTTGGTCATATGTTCCGCGACTCCCAGGTCAGTACTGATACGCTCATAGATTTCTTCAGTGTGAGCAGTCATAATAATAATAGGAATGTAGCGGGTACGTGGGTCTGAACGTATCGCATAACAGAGATGATAGCCATCCTCTCCAGGCATCATGACATCAAGGATCAGCAGATCAGGTAATTGTCGCGCAAGGGCGGCTTGCAATTGTTGACCATTGTTGACTGCGATAACTTCAAATCCGTTATGGGTCAATGCGAAGGTCACAATTTTGCGTACCTCTTTATCATCATCAGCAACAATTATGCATTTCGCCATTCGCCACTCCTGGCATTCTTTCGTGGGTCTCACGTGAGAATTGCTCTGTTCTTATATCATACCCTATACAGGCTGACAACACAACAGTTTCATGGTTATTATTTTGAATTGCCATTTTTCTCATACAATTGAGCGATTGAGCGGTGTTGAGTTGACGTCAATTGTTGCCTCTGTTATCATATACATCAGTAATAAGGAATATGCAGTCTTTGAGGTAGGAAAGACATGACAACAACGTTATCCTGGCAGAGCATCTTGAAGCAAATTATCAGAGCGCCTTCAGAGCAGCGACGTCTGGCTACTGCTCTTGGACTGTCAGAAATAACCCTTTCACGCTGGACGAATGGCGGGATAGTGCCACAACGGTCCCAAATAACTCGCTTAGTACAGGTTGTACAGCCACTGTACCGTCAAGAGTTAATAGAGGCTCTTGAGGTTGGTCCGTATCCCAATATTCAGCTCTGGCTGAAGGAGGGGCCGTCGGAACAGATTCCTATAGAATTTTATACGCATGTCCTGGGTTTGCGCACAACCACAACCGAGTCATTACGTTTCTGGCAAATCAGCGAAGCTATTCTGTCTCAGGTACTGGAACAACTGGACCCCAACCGGTACGGCATGTCTATTACTCTGATACAATGTATGCCTCCATCCAAAACATATGGTGATAAAACCCGTTCCTTGCGGGAAGTGGCAGGCAAAGGTTCACCCCCCTGGGACTCAGACTTGACGCATCTGTCGCTCTTCCTGGGCATGGAGTCTCTCGCCGGATATGTTGTAGAGGCTCGCCATGAAGCTACTATTGAAGACCTGAGCAAAGATCATCTCGTTCCTGCCTATCGCACTGAGAATGAGGTGAGCGCCGCAGCCTATCCTATCATGCTTGGTGATAACATCGTTGGCTGTCTTTCTGCCTCCAGCACCCAACATGCTTATTTTACGCAACAGAGAATGGCGCTTCTTGCCTCATTCAGCAATCTTGCTTCTCTCTCCTTCAATAAGGCGGATTTTCATATAGCCACAAAAGTGGAATTAAGAATAATGCCGCCACCTGAAGTACAACGTCCAATCCTCAACTCATTTCGCCAGCGTGTCGCAATAAATTTGACCAATGTACAACATCAACGGATACATAAGACGAATACTGAAGCTGAGATTGAGGCATGGGAAACCATCGAGAACGAGCTTGTCGAGGCTGTATACACAACACCGTAATTATTTTGCATGTTTATTCGTAAATAGACTGTCTTGCATGACGCTCACCCCAGGTTGTGTTTGCGCATCAGGTAGCGCAACTGATCCGCTTTGGTAAAACCGAGCAGTTCGCTGGCGCGAGTGCGCTGGTACTTGCTGGTTTCTAATGCCCGGCACACAAAATGGCGCTCTACGCGATTACTTAGCTCTTCAAGCGATATCGGTACCGCCGGGCTGGCATTCAGCCATTGTTCCCAGGCATCTGTAGCATGGAAATCAGTGTCGCCTACACGCCCAACGATCTCCTGAGGTAAATGCACCGGCAGGAGTTCATCATTGTTGCTCAGAATCATCGCACGCTCAATTACATTTTTCAATTCGCGCACATTGCCGGGCCATGCATATGCCAGCAATAACTGTTGTGTTTCTGGGGCGATACTGCGCACATTACGCCCAAGCGATTTGTTGAAATCCTCGATAAAGCGTGACGCAAACAGCAAAATATCAGCTGGGCGTTCGCGCAATGGCGGCAATTCAATTTGCAGTACGGCCAGGCGGAAAAATAAATCGGAGCGGAACAGTCCATCTTTCATTGCCACTTCCAGATCGCGGTTGGTTGCCGCCAGCACTCGCACATTTATTTTGACCTCTTTGTTACCGCCCAGCCGGAAAAATGTGTGCGTCTCCAACACACGCAAGAGCTTTGCTTGCATATCCACCGGCATTTCACCAATTTCATCAAGAAACAGCGTGCCGCCTTCTGCAAGTTCCAACAGGCCGCGTTTCTGCTTTTTCGCATCGGTAAAAGCATATTGTTCGTAGCCGAAGAGTTCACTTTCAATCAAATTGTTGGCAATAGCCGCGCAGTTCAGAGGATGAAATGGCCCGGATGCCCGCGAGCTTTGTTCGTGAATAGCATGCGCAACCACTTCTTTTCCCGTGCCGCTTTCGCCTGTGATAAGCACTGAAGCATCTCTTGGTGCGACACGCGCTACCAACTCAAACACCTCCCGCATGCGTTCGCTGTGTCCAACAAGATAGCCAAAATGGTAATTATCGCGACGTTCCTTGCGCAATTGTCGCAGTTCCCTGTACATCGCGCTTGTTTCCAGCGCCCGTTGCACCACCAGCAACAACTCTTCCAGGTCAAACCCTTTCAGCAGGTAGTCCGAGGCTCCTAATTTCATCGCGGTCACTGCGTCTTTAACATCACCGAATGCGGTCATAATGATGACAGGCAATTCCTGGTCACTGTGGCGAATCTGTGTTAGCACTTCCAGCCCGTTCAATTTTGGCATGCGCAGATCGAGCAACACCAGGTCAATGCTCCGTTTTTGCAACTCCTGTAATCCTGCTTCACCATCACCCGCACAGTAAACCTCATAGTCATGCCTTTTGAGAAATCGCCCAACCTGATACGGCAGATGGGGTTCATCATCAACAATAAGAATACGTAAACTCACAATCTATCCTCCATGCTATTTTCTGCTTCAACATCCCCATTACTCTCCATAATTGGCAACCGTACAGCAAAAGTTGCTCCATTTCCGGGTTGGCTCTCGACCAACACATGTCCTCTATGATCCTCAACTAAGCGGCGTGTAATCGGCAAACCGAGGCCGATACCGTGCGCTTTCGTGGTAAAAAATGGTTGAAAGAGGCGGTCAAGCTGTTCCGGCGCGATACCTGTGCCGGTATCACTGACCGCTAATTCCAACCATTGGTGCTTATCGTGATAGATGCCAATGGGAGCGCCAAAAGCGATGGGAAGGCTTCTCTCACGTTTTCGGGTAGAGGCAGCAGGTGTGGCGACCACGTGGCAGGTGATGGTCAGGGTACCCCCATCTGGCATGGCCTGCAACGCATTCATGTACAAATTGAATAAAACCTGTTCCATTTGCGCAGCATCCGCATTGATCAACGGGATATCGCAGTACACGCGCTGCACCATCACTCCCACGGCGATACATTGCCCATGCAGCATATGCAACACATGATCGCTCAGTTCGATAAGATTACAGGGTACTGCATACAACTGACGTGGTCGCGCAAAAAGCAAGAGATCGCGCACAATGGCATCCAGTCGCTCCACCTCTTTTAAAACAATGGCTACCGATTCCTGTGCTTCCTCAATATTGTTCTCATCATCCGCGAGGTCATCTTTCAGCATCTGCATCGAGGTTTTGATAGAGGCAAGCGGATTGCGTACTTCGTGGGCAACGTTCGCCGACATCTCTCCCAGTGATGCCAGGCGGTCAAGGCGACGATGTTCTTCTTCCATCAGTTCTTTCAAATGTTGGTCTTCCAACACTTGCTGTAACAGCTTTCGTGCGTGATTGCGGGCCTCCATGACATCATTCATCAGGTGCATATTTTCCAGCACGGTCCCCGTCTGGCTTGCCAGAACTTGTAGTAAGACAAGTTCCTCACTCCGCATTTTCCGTGCCTGGTAATATGCGCCGGCGATCACCCCCAACACTTTCGTGAAATCATGTCTGTTGCTCGCTCTACCAGATGATCTTTCGGTAGAAAACAGGGGAATGGCAAAAAACGTTTTCACGTTTGCCGGTAACTGGCTCAGGTACTCGCTGGAAGCCTCGTCTCCTGGTCGTTCGATAAGGAGAGGCGAAGCATGCGCATCTTTTTGTTCGGTGAAACGCGAAAAAAGGAGCGTGCGTAACGCCGGTGAAATCCAGCATGACGCTGGCGGTGACAATTCTGGCTGAAGCAGTTCACAAAAGTCAGCTTGAGTAATCTCTTTTGCACGTTGCATAACAATGCGTTGCATGCGCTCAAACTCGTACATAGAACTACTCAACTGACTGGAAATGCTATTGAGCAAGGAGAGTTCATGAATGCGTCCACGGTCACGCTCCAGTAGGCGCGTATTTTCAAGCAGGAGGGCGGCAATGCTTGCTATCGCTTCTAATGTCGGTCCCTCATGCTCCGACCAGTACGATGGATTGGGACGAGTCGCTGGTTGCTTATTGCGATAAGCAACCAGCACGCCAATGGTATGTTGACGGTAAATCAACGGTAGGGCAACCGATGAAGGCGTGGAACCATTGGGAGAAGAAAATACTGCGTGTCGTGTCTTCCAGGCGAGCGCTTCCGGTACATTACTATGAATATCAATCGGGTTGATGTGAGCCACCGAGAGCAGAGGGGCAGACCAGCCCGGTGTATCATCGAAAGTGCCTGAGGTAAATTGAAGCGTTTCGTCTATCCGCAAATAAATAATGACGCAGCGGCATTTCAGTAAAACAGCCAATCGTCTGGGCAGCGTATCGCGCAACGTCCGATAGTCGGTGATAGCACTACATTCGTTGAGCAAGTCTGTCACCAGCGACGGCGTACTTGCATTGAGCAGCTCATAGAACGGTTCCACTTCCATCATCACCCAATTCCCCACCTGGAAATGCTGTATTGTGTTGACTATGTGCTGATTACTATACCAGAATCTCCGCTAATTTGCACGCAAAACCGCCATTTATGAAAATATTGTCATATTCATGTGCCAGTAGGGACCGATTTATCGCGTCCGCCCGTAGGGACCGATTTATCGCGTCCGCCAGAAGGGGCCGATTTATCGCGTCCGCCAGTTGGTTTATCACATCTGCCAGTTGGTTTATCGCGTCTATTTCCCGATGCGAGCAACTGAAGCGGACGCGATAAATCGGTCCCTACGGGCTGTGTTTCCCCGAAAACGTATGTATTGCGTATGGACGCGAGTTCTATTACAATAGGTGTGGCATGAAATATATTGTAAAGCGAGCCAAAAACACATGCAACCAACGAGTATTCAGAATCCCGACCATACGAAGGATGAAACGTCCGCACACCATTATCGCACGATGCTGATTCAGCGCGTAGTGGCAGCACTTGTGACAGTTTCGATTGGTGTGCTTTTCCTCGCGTTGCCCGAATATCTCACCGTTGGCCCGAACTGGCTCTTGCTTGTGGTTGAAGGAATATTGCTCCTGCCTTTGCTCTTTTTGGGCTATACCAAGCGTCTGCTCTCACACAGAACCAGTCGTATGCTCATGCTTGCGATGCTCGGAGTCGCTACCGCTGCCTTAGCCAGTGGCATCGTTTTACTGATTAAATCGCTGCCAGGGAACAACAACGCATCTCTGTTATTACGTTCAGCCGCGCTGTTGTGGTGTTCCAATGTGCTGGTTTTCGCGCTCTGGTACTGGGAAGTTGACGGCGGTGGTCCGCTCAAGCGCCACCTGATGCACCATAAAGCAGCAGATTTTATGTTCCCGCAGCAAACGGATGGCAACACCAGTAATTGGATGCCGCACTTTCTCGATTACCTGTTTGTCGCCTTTACCGGTGCGACAGCCCTCAGCCCGGCCGATACCTATCCGCTCACGCGGGCTGCCAAAGTACTGATGATGCTCGAAGCGATATTCTCTATGGTGATTATCGTGCTGTTAGCTGCACGTGCTGTAAATATTTTGTAATGCCAGATTTATTCAGGCAAGAGGCCGCAAATTGCCCTTCACTGCCTCTTGCCTGAATAAATCTGGCATGATTGCTTATATCACCTTGAATCTGACCTCTTCTTCTGCTCGTCGTCGCAGCACACTCCTCGCGGGTTGTGTCGAGGCAATTTCGCGTCCCGCCTTAAAGACATGCAGACGTGCGGGAACAAGTCGCAAGGCTTCAAAGGCTGACGGCGCATCAAGGATGAGGAAGTCTGCTGATTTCCCTTCCTCTATGCCATAGCGGTCTTGAATACGTAACGTCCTGGCGGCGTTCAGCGTAATCAAGTCAAGCACATCCTGTATTTCTTCATAGCCGCTCATATGGCAGAGGAGGAGGGCCAGTTGAGCGGCGGCCAGCATATCACCCTTTCCCAATGGAAACCAGGGGTCCATAATTGAGTCATGCCCAAGCGCAACGTTCACACCACCTGCCAGCAACTCTTTCACACGAGTGATGCCACGCCGTTTGGGGTACGTATCGAAGCGGCCCTGGAGAACAATGTTGTCAAAGGGGTTCGCGATCACATTCATCTGAGCGCGGGCAAGCAATCGTATTAGCTTAAAGGCGTAGGCATTATCGTAAGAATGCATAGCGGTGCAATGGCTGGCTGTGACGCGACCTTGCCAGCCTTGCTCGATGGTATCGGCGGCCATCACTTCGGTAAATCGTGAAAGCGGATCGTCGGTTTCATCACAATGGCAATCAATGTCGCGGTTGAACTCTTTTGCCAGCGCGAAGGCATAATGCACATCCTCGACACCCATATCGCGTGTCCACTCATAATGAGGAATGCCGCCGACAACATCGCAGCCAAGCTCCATCGCCTTGCGCATCAACTCGCGCCCATTGGGGAACGAGAAAATACCATCTTGCGGAAAGGCGACCAGTTGCAGGTCGCAGATATCACGCACCTCCTCGCGCACTTCAAGCAGTGCCTTCAGCGCGGTCAAATTGGGGTCGCACACGTCCACATGACTGCGAATATGCAATGTCCCCTGCGCCACTTCCCAGCGAATCTCTTCGGTTGCCCTCCGCTTCACATCCTCGTGCGTCAAGCTCGGCTTGCGTTCACTCCAGATCTGAATGCCCTCCAGCAGCGTTCCCGTCGTGTTGTAGCGCGGTTGCCCGACAGTCAAAACGGCGTCCAGGTGAACATGGGCATCAATAAATGGCGGCACAACCAGCTTCCCATCCGCATCAAGCTCGCGTTGTCCGCTATCTGTCGCTAATTCATCGGCAACTTTGACAAAACGCCCGTCCTGAACCGCGATATCCACCAGCCCCGAACGCCGGTGAAGCTGAGCGTGACGGAGAATCAAATCGTACTGCATACTAAACACATCCCCCTGAAAAAATGGCGTCACACGCTGTAAAATAGGGATAGTGATTGTCATCTGACAACCACCATCCCCATCTCATATTGATTGAATGACGGCCTACAATTACCTGCCCGTCTGCCGTTTTTCAATGGGGCGCAGGATCAGGTAAACAACACCTGCAAGGACGATAGCCATCTCGAAGCCGAGGTCTATCCCATAGGGCTGATTGATGTTTCGGGTGATAAAACCCTGGAAGTTGAGTTGATCAGCACCCAGCAGAGCACCGATCAAACCCGCGATGAGCGCCACAATCGCAGCCCAGCCTAATGGAAGCTTGCCAGGGGTGTTCCAGTCATCTACATCGTAATGGCCGTGCCTGAACACAAAGTGTTCGAGAACCAGAATGATAGCATAAGCGCCGAGCCAGTAGCCGACATCGAGTAGAAAGCTGGAAAGCGTAGCGGAGAAATTTGCCGAGCCGATGATGGCAATAGCAATGTAGATTACCGCGCCGATCAGCGTCCAGATATAGCGTTTGACCTTCTGAAATGCCTTGCCAAACACTTGTACAGAGAGGCCGAGGCTATAGTCATTGGGAATGTTGTTGGCTATGATGCTGAGCGCCAACAGCACGAGCAGGAACTTCCCAAAGCCCCCGAGCGGGCTGACGACTTCAGAAAGCAGACCACCAACGCTACCGCTATTAAAGGCGTCATTCCAGACTTTATAGTTGGCGAGCGTGAATGCCATCCCCAGCGTTTCCAGCAGAACACAGGGGATGAAGACACCGAGGAACGTTAGCCAGAAGACACGGCTGGACCGTGTGTTTTCGGGCTGGTTGACATTGTAGTCGGCTGCATATGAACTCCAACCAGTCGCGAAACCGTAGATCGCGCCGCCAAAGGTAAAGAATCCAGCAATCGCAGGCAGCCCAGATGTAGTGGCCGCTGTAATGGCGAAATGTGGTATGCCTACAATGAACATGATCAGAAACATGATCGCCATAGGAATCCACGCCCAGCGCTCATAATAATGCACGTAGCGATAGCCGTAGATACTTACTATGGTCGTCAAGATGGCAATGACAATCACACCTGCCCACAGTGGAATCGCGCCGTTACTCAGCGAGACCGCTAGCTGGCCGCCAACGATAACGTTCACCGCGGACCAGGCGATACACGCTCCAACGTTGAAGATTGCCATAATGATGCCACCAACCCAGCCGAACGCGAAGCGCGTAAGGGTCATCTGGCGCAACCCTAACTTCGGACCGAGGGTGGAGAAGAAAGCGACCGGCAGTACGCCCAGCGCGTTAAAAATGACGATTGTTGCTACGCTACCCCAAAAGCCCAAACCAAAAAAAGTAGCCAGCGTCCCTAGCGCAATGGTTGAGATTACCAAGTTAGCGGCAAGCCACATGGTGAAATTATCGAAAATACGAACATGAGTGCGTGTTTCAGGTGACACACGTTCAATACCGTGTGTCTCAATTCCTCTCTCTTCAGGAATTGCTACAACGTCGGAAGCCATAAGAGTGTCCTCCTTATATGATGAACGAAAAGCGCAATAGCTGCGCATAAATAGCCGGAGATACCTGTGTTAATGACGCGCATCATTGCATCTTGCCAGTCGAACCCATCTCATAAGAGATGCCAGCACTCAGGGATGTCCTGCACACCTGAGCTTTTAGAAGTTGCATTGCTTCATTCTTATGATGATTAACAAAGAGGCTGGCGTACTTACCCATTGCACGTGTATAGAAAATATACGTTACATGAACAGGAATGAATACACGCAACACCAATACCAATTTGTTGAGATATGTAAAGTATAACATCTTATCGTAAGGTAAGCAATCATCCTCTTTGTGTTTCGAAATATCTCATAAATCTCTAATTTGACTACGAAATTGGCTATAAATCAGCCGTATTTTCTCGTATATCGCATTGATTGCGAAAAATTAGCAATAGATTAGTATATTCGTATGAAAAACTCTAGACTATGACAGAGAAAGTGGGTACAATGAGCATATATACATAACGTACATATTGATGGCATAAAGTTGGGTCAAGGGTTGCATACTGTCCATCCTTGTTCAATGGGGACACAACACTATGCCTGTCTGTAGCTTTTTTAGCAGGAGGAAAGCATGTCTTCGACACCTATTCGTAAAGCCGTTCCATCTCAACGTGGTGCTAACAACCAACCTGCTACTGATAACCTTGAACAGCTATGGAAAGAAAATGCAGAACTACGCGCTGCCCTTGGCACCAGCCGGGCAGAAAACGTATTACTGAATGAGGTGATCTCAACCATTGACTCAACGCTGCATCTTGATAAGGTATTAGCGCATCTGGTTGATATTCTTGTTCGCGCTATTTCCTGTCACGCGGCTTATATCTACCTCTATAATAAAGAAAAAGATCGTCTTGTGCTGGCAAGTACCAGCGAGCAGTATCAACATCTGGTCGGAAAAATCGAACTGGCATTAGGCGAGGGCATCAATGGTTGGGTGGCGCTTACCCTGAAACCAGTGATTATACAGGATGATGCGATGGCAGACCCACGCTTTCAATATTTCCCCGACCTGGAAGAAGAGAAATTCCAATCGGTAATGACGGTACCTATTACCGGGAAAGAGCGTGACCTTATCGGCGTGATTTCGCTGCACACCGTCGCACCCTATGAATTTACTGAAGCCCATCAAACGTTTGCCAGTACCACGGCGGCGCTCGTGGCAGGTGCCATTGAGAATGCCCAACTCTATGAAAGCACCCAGCGCAAATTGAACATTTTGACTTCGCTCTCAGTACTCAGTCAGACGATTAGTTCGAGCCTCTACCTTGATGAAATGCTGCGCTCTCTAGCGACTCTCACCATGCAAATTATAGAGGCCGACCTGTGTGTCATTATGTTGCTGGATCAGACGAAAGGGCGACTCGTTGTGCGTGCCTCCTCGCCGCACCTCAGTGAACGCGCATTAAACTTTCAACCGGTTGATGTGGAACGCAACGTCTGGGAACGATTGCGTGAGGTGAATGAGATCGCATTTCACAAAAACAATGGCCTGAGTCAATCGTCAGAACCACCTGCGCAGACACTTGAGCGGTTGAATCCATTAAAAGATGCTCAGTACAAAGTCTTGCTCTCAGCGCCATTAATTGCCGGTGCGGAACATCTTGGGTTCGTCAACTGCTATTCAAATACTATGCGCCGCTATTCGTCCGAAGACCAGACGCTATTGAGTACCATCGCCAATCAGGCCGCGATGGCGATCAAAAATAGCCACCTCGTGGATTTACTTTCGCAGAAGAATATGGTCAAAGGTTTCTTCGATGAACTCATGCATGGCGCACCGGATGGAGCAGAAGACTCGTTGCGTCAGAAAGCCAATTTTCTGGGCTGCGACCTGACAAAGCCCCATGCTATTGCCGTAATTGAAATGAGTCGCGTGGATGAAGGTGAGCAGAAAGCGGAAGAAGAAATTGGCACTGCTTCCTCACCGACCGAAGATGAGCGTGTGTCTTTACACAAACGTATCAGCAGCGTCATTCGGCGACGTATACTGGATAGCTACCCTGGTTCGATATTGTACGAACATGAGAATCTCATTACCTGTATCATCTGCCTGACCAAGGACCCCAATGCCACGCGCTTAAAAACGTGGTTGCGTGATCTTTGCCGTCAGATGTGTACTGAACATCCTGTACGTCTCTCCATCGGAGTGGGCAATCCTTGCCAACATATTGGTGATTATCGTCGTAGCTATGCTGAGGCCAACGAAGCTCTGCAAATGGGACAACACCTCAATCGTGAAGGTGGTGTCACGCACTTCAATGATTTAGGCGTCTATCGCTACCTCTATAAAATTGCACGCATGGACGATTTGCGCGACACATACCAGGATCAGGTAGCGCGTATCGCGACCTACGACCGGCGCAAAGGAACCGACCTGCTCGATACGTTGGAAATATATCTTGAGTGTGCGGGTAATCTCACAAAAACATCGAAGCGACTGTTTGTTCACCGCAACACCCTCATTCAACGGCTGGAGCGCCTGCAATCGCTCTGCGAAATTGACCTGCAAGACCGCGCCAACTGGCTCACCCTCCAGGTCGCAATCAAAGTCTACAAACTGCGTTCAAGCAATATATAAGGCACAATGCATAAAAGGGAAGCATCTGGCAGAACCAGATGCTTCCCTTTTATGCATTGTGCCTTATTCACATCCATCTTCGCCGCAGTGGCATGTTTCTCCTGTACGTGCCTCGTGGAGCGCCTCGCGTCCTTCTCGAACGATGAAGTAGACGAGGGCCAGCGCGGCGAGAGGATCAGCCCACCACCAGCCCAACAGTCCGTTGAGGGTAAGGCCAATTAACAGCGTGATAGACATATAAGCGCAGGTTACACTGCACGCGGCATCTGCTTTAAGGGCCGCGCTACCGATGCGCTTTGCAATGCGCAGTTTTCCCTGCCAGAGCAAGGGCATCACGATTGCCGCCGCTATTGCCAGGCCAATGCCCCACCAGGATGGTTGCGAACGGTTTTGTGTCAGCAAAGCCAGAGCGCTGTCACCAACAATGTATACGGCAAGCGCAAAAAGACTGATTGCTGTTACCCACGCGGCACGGCGCTCTGCCTGTTCAACTGTTTCAATACTACCACCGCGTTGTTCTAGCCCCAATCGCCACAGCAAGATACTTCCGGCAATTAGTTCGATAATGCTATCAATCCCAAAACCTTGCAGCGATACACTGTGCGTCAGGAACCCGGTAATGAGGGCAACGCTTGCCTCAATTACCATCCAGACTATCGTGACAAGCTCAATCCAGATGCCCAGGCGTACCTGTTTCGCTCGTCTTTCCTGGGTATAGACTGGGATACTTTCTGCTCTGGCTTCTTGCGCCATGTTTATACCACCCTTATGCTCTCTTGCTCTCTTTTACATTCCTGTTTTTATGAGCTTCTTTTTTAGCAGAGACGGGTATCGGTGTTTGAGCATGGCTTTGTTCTTCGGTATATTCATCATCTGTATGGGCATGAGAGGAGGTTTGACTATTACACTTATCTACCGAGGCTTCCATGCTGCAATAAAGACCACGTATTTCGCAGCAGGAATCTTTATGGTCGTCGCATTCAAACTGAATGGTCGTATGACCAATATGATACTTGTCAGCGAGCATAGTATTAAGGGACTGTAACATGGCCGAACTTTTGCTTGTTGGAACATCATAGATGAGTGCATGGCACGAGAGGGCATACATCTCACTGGTAATGCTCCAAACATGCAAATCATGCACATCTCGTACCCCTTTAATTGCACGCATATCGCGCACAAGTGCCGGTAAAGAGATGGCTGCCGGCACAGATTCAAGCAGAATATCCGCAGTTTCACGCAGGATGCGCCACGCTCCAACCGCAATCAGTACGGCTATGCCAACGGAGAGAATCGGGTCAGCAATGGTCCAGCCCGTCAGGAGAATAATGAGCGCGGCAACAATAACGCCCACCGACGCTCCTACATCACCGAAGACATGCAGCGTAGCCGCTCGAACATTCAGATTAGCGTTTTCTTTTTGCAAGCCAAAGCCAATAAACAGATTGACGGCAATACCGATACCCGCAGAAATGAACATGACCAGCGGTTGTGTCGGCTCAGGATGTTGAAGGCGCAAGACTGCTTCCCATATGATGGCAGTCGCGATGAGAATCAATGTAATAGCGTTGACCAGTGCAGCCAGTATGCCGACACGATGATAGCCAAAAGTCTTGCGAGCATTGGCAGGTCGCTCGGCTTGTGCGGTGGCAAACCACGCGAGACCAAGCGCAAAAATGTCGGTCACAACGTGGCCTGCGTCAGAGAGCAACGCCAGTGAATTGGCAAGCAAACCACCTGTAAGCTCGGCAACAAGAATAATCATTGTCAAAAAGAATGCCAGCCGCAGCGTTCGTTTTGCCATGCCCTGAGCATGATTATGTGAATGTGAATGTGAATGAGTATTGGTATTTTGTGTATGTTGTTTGTGTCCCACATGCGTAATATTCATGCTGACACCTCGAATTCTGTTGTATGAGAGTGATTTGCTGGCATCTCACTTGCGTGCGTCATGCCCAGGTCAAGCAGTTGGCGAATATGATCATCTACCAGACGATAATAAACAATGCGTCCAGCTTTGCGCATCGCGACGATGTGCTGGTTGCGCAACACACGCAACTGGTGCGAAATGGTCGTATCATCACGCCCCAGACCGGTTGCCAGATCGCAGACGCATAACTCATCGCCCGGCGCTTGCAGGAGCGCATACAGAACTTGCAGGCGCGTCGGATCACTCAACACCGCGAAGAGATCTGCTATCTGTGTTGCTTTATCTGTGGCAAGTTTCGCGTGCCGCACTGCCATTACCTGTTCCGCGTGAATCGTGCGCTCCTGGCATACATCTGTGCCGGTAGCACTCACCTTTGTTCGTACCTTCGTCGCCATACAAATCCTTTCAAAACGTATCTTTTGAATACCTGTACATACGTGCAACTATTATAATATAACAATACCACATACGACCAAATTCCTCAAGGTTTTCCCCTTGCATCCCCTTTCACTCACATGTTACACTGGATCGTGTCTATTTCATCTATACCAACAACTGACTCATGGTGGATGCACCTGCGACTTCGCCTGACGCTCGGTTATATCGTGCTTGCAACGGCTCTCATTCTGATAAGTGGAGCCGGGCATTTGCGTTTACTGAACGAGGTTGGACGCACCTACGGCGGCTTTTTCTGGGCCATTGATACCAGTGGACAGGTCGTTGTTGTCTCGACGCCGCCGCAGCTAGCTCCCTTTGGCGCATTCGCCAGCTCTGTTAATAGCAACGATACTATTGTTGCTGTCAACGGGCAGCGAGCCGCGACACACATACGTGCTATTTACGAGCATGCACAGCCCGGGGATACTATTACCTATACTATTCAGCATAACTCGACGACATTCACGCTGAAACGTACCGCCGTAACGTTTACGATGGATATGTGGTGGAGTAATTACGGACTGGCATTTCTCGCCGGGCTGAGTTGGATTCTCGTTGGCATGGTGCTGCTTGCCACTGCCCAGGAGTGGACAGGTGCTGTCGAGGGTATTACACTCGTACCCCCGGCGATGCTCTTCTTACTCTATAGCCATTGGGGCAATGTGCAACAGGCGTATCCAGCGGATGTTGTGTTCCAACTGTTATGGGTGCCTTCATTTGCCTTGCTCGGTGCAGCTTTTATTCATCTCAGCCTGACCTATCGTCCGCGAGCGTTGGGTCTCGCCCGCAGACCACGTATGGTAACAGATATCTTGCCGTATCTGCCCTTGCTGGCACTTGGGGCTTACGAGTGGAGTTCTTACCTTATCTTCGGTGGCGTGCCGACGCGCCCAAATTTAGTGCTGAGCCTGGGGTATGGTGTCTTCGGCGGTATAATAAGTTTTGCTATTGGTGTTACATCTTTGTTGCGCGTGGCCGGCTTTATTCCTGGCAGCCAGATTCCCGCGAACATTCGTCGCCGTCTGGGAGATTTGTTGATACTCTGGATTGGCGGCGTTGGTATTGGTTTCTGCCTGGGTATACTTCCCATCTTGCTCACCGGCCAAACGCTCTTGCCTCTTTCCATGTTTTACCTGTTGGCGATCGTCTATCCTGTCCTGCTGCTCTATGCCATCCGCTCGTTACGCCTGATAGATCGGCTTCAGGTCACGTTGGAACAACGCGAAGCAGCATTGACACAGCGTGAGGCTGCCCTCCTTGAGCAACAGAAGACAGCGGAAGAACTGCGGCAGACGAATCGGGAACTCCAGCAGGCAACCTCGCTGTTGCTGCATGCCGATGCACACCTGCGCTCGATTTTATCGCAGCGTATTCATGACCAGCCGAAGCAGCAGGCGTTGCGTATTCGCTCACTGCTCGGTCACTGGCAGCATAAATTGAAGGTAGAGGCGGAGCAAGACCCAGACGGCAAAGTTGTCGTACAACCCATCGTTGATGCACTGGGCAAGGTGCGCAAGATTAGCGAAGAACTGGAAGGCGACTTACGTGGCCTCCAGTTGCTTGTTGAAGATGCCTATCAGCGTCGCAGTTTAGGTCTGAAGTTGCACCTTGAGAAGTTGATCCTTGAGGATTTACCGATGCTGCATCCTGAGTCTTCTTTGAAAGTACAGGCCGATCTCCGGACCCTCGATGCTCTCAGCCCTGATTTAGAGCAGACGGAAGAGGGAGCAAGAATAGCAGAGGCGATATCATACACTGTGACTCAGGCGCTGCTCAATATCTATAACCATGCCGGAGCAAACTATGTCACCGTTCGCGTACTGCGCACGAACGGCAACCTTGAAGTGACTATTGCGGATGATGGCAAAGGCTTTGACATAAATGCGATTGCGCCGGAGAAAACTAGCCTGTTCAAAGCTCGCCTGAAAGCTCGCGAAGCGGGTGGCACGCTTTCCATTCTCTCAGTCCCACGCCCACAGGCGGAACATGGCACGAAAGTACAACTGCGTTTGTCGTTTCCGCAAGCCAGGAGAAAATTTTATTCCGGCCCGTTGCGAGAGTAAGTCATATGCCTACTCTACTATTCCGGGCGCAAGCCCGCGTAGGCTTCATAGGCCTTTGCGAGCAAAACACGCCTGCCGGGGTCGCTGCGTGCGCCATCTATCGCGAAGAAGGTGTAGAGTTCGCTGACGATATTTTCGAGCGGCCCTATGTTTGGTCCCCCCTTTGGATGCAGAAAACCCATCCGTTGCGCGATATCGTCATTGCTCAATCCTTTTGCAATCAGTGTGGCGCATTCTTCCTGCCGCGGCGTGAGCCTCTGTCCGCGCAATCGCTTGAGCAGATAATTTAGCACTTCCGGGTCAATGAATGTCTCGTGGCGGCGCACCACAGTCGTAGCGATGGTATCGAGGTACGATGGCTCGATATTGCTGAAAAGAGCATAGCCGTGCAGCCCCTGTTGCTTGTTGCCACGTCGTGCGGTAATACGTGGCGTGCCGCGTCGCGTATATTCCTGGCGAAATATCTCGGCTGCCAGCGTCCAACTTGGGTCTTGCGTATAGATAACGATACGCAAACCACTGGCTATCTCCAGTAATGTCCGTCCCAACTCGATGCCGTTCTCATTGCCCAGGTGCAAATCAGATAAAATCAGCCAGTTATGCAACTGCCTGTTATGCTCCTCTTCCTGGCTGATAGCCTCAACAAGCTTAATAGCACTCTCCATAGCGCCCGTCTGGGCATAAAGATGCATTTGTGTTGTCTCCTCCACAAAATCGCAGACGCCACGGCGCTTGATGAGCGTATCATCTATCACAATAACCGGAATTGTCGGTTCATTCATCATGCGCCCAGTATATCGTACTGTTCTCTTTGAGGCAAGTTTACTGTCCAAAGTGGTCAATCAAAATAGTTGCGCCACCGCTCCAATCAAAGCGGAGTCAGCGCCCAGATGTGCCGCAACAACTTCTGTAGCGTTCCACGCGTGCGTAGCCGATTGTACCATCAGCGCCTTGCGCACCTGTGGCAGCAACAAATCACTGGCGCTCAGTACATCGCCGCCCAGGATAATCATGTGGGGCTCGAATAGTGAGAGATACTTCCCGGTTGCCGTACCAAGCCAGCGTCCTACTTCCTCGTAAACCTGTAACGCGACGGCATCTCCCCGTTCAGCCTCTTCGGCAAGCAATTGAGGACTAAAATATTCACGATTCAGCAGCCGCTGCGTCAGACTTGTCTCTTCACCCCGGCGCAGCGCTCTCTGCACCATTTTTTGCATCGCCGGAATAGATATCATGGTATTGATACAGCCGCGTTTGCCGCAACTGCAACGCGGACCGCCCGGTGAAAGCAGTAAATGACAGATGTGTCCTACATATTGCTGCGTCGTTCGCTCTAATGTACCATTCGTGACAAATGCCGCGCCCACAACGGTATTGATGGTCAGAAATAGTATGCGGCGGAAGCCCTTGCCAGCACCAAAATAGTGTTCACCCAATAATGCGGCATCAACATCCACATGTAACTGCACTGGCAGGTTATAGCGAGCCTCTATGAAATCACAAACGGGAAAGCCATTCAAAGAAGGTACAGCAGGTACGACAAGCGGCCGACGCTCCTCTGTATCTACCGAGCCCGGCACACATATACCAATGCCTGCTACTTGTAACCCGGCGCTTTCAGCATAGCGCAGCAACATTTCGATGGCATGGACATAGGGTTCTAATGTGGCGAGCGCCGGCCGCCCCCACAACGTTTTTGCTCGGCTGCGTTGCAGAATCTCTCCCCGCCCATCAATTAACGCAACCGTCGTGCCGCTTTCACCGATTTCCACACTCACTGCCGCACGCTTCTCTGTACTCATGTGCTTGCACACCTGTGACGTGACCCACTATTCTATTATTTTAATAGAACGAGTGTTCTTATAATAACAGATTTACAGGAACGGATACAGGAACAATACCACTATTTAGTGTATAAAAAGTATACCCGCCTGTAAGAACATTTGTCAAGAGCATATGTTCTTGAGATGAGTACCTCCCAGGCGAAACACGCCCGTAGGGACCGGTTAATCGCGTCCGTATCCTTAGCCTCCATCGGAAACGCTTCGTGTGGGAAAGAGACGCGGACGCGATAAATCGGTCCCTACGGGTATCCACAAGAATGTAGCCGTCCTTGCCCTGGCGTGGTACATTTAAACAGTAGGCAAAAACGTAATGCATAGCAAAGCATGACATAGCAAGGAGCGGAATCGTGTCCGACCAGTATAGAAATAACCAGTCACGTTCGGGAAAATCTCCTATTTTAGGGCAGGGACATGGCCTCTCTGATGAAGAGGGAGATATGGTTCAGCAGATGATTCGTGAGGAGCAGCATTCCGCACGCGCTCTGCACATCCCGCAAAAAGACCTGGCACAGGAAGCAACTACACACATGTCTCCCGAAGTCGCGAAGGTGATTGACGAGAGTAATCTGCGCAGAATTTTGCAGATGTTCAACCGCGATTACGTCTATGGACAGGGGCGGTTCGATGAATATAAGGATGGCTTGATCTTTAAATGGGGCGATGGCTACTCGCGTAAGCATATCTGGGCGACCGTTGAGAACGGCAACCTGATATTTGAGACGAGCCACACGCGCAAGTGTGCCAAACCGTATTGTACCGGAACGCATCATGTATTGACGCCCGATTTATATATGAACTGGGACGTGCTGAACCAGGAACTTGGCGACCTCTTCCGGCGTCCCGTCAATGAATTGACAGAAGATTAGGGGTAGTAAGGATAAGGCTTATGACAATCTCCATTCTCGCGTTGGAAAAAGACCTCTTTTTCTCAGTGAAGATGCGTGATACGCTCAAGCATCACGATATGCTGGTGACAATAGTACGCAACCTCGCGGCATTCGAGCAACGCCTGACTGCCGTAGGAGACGAAAAGCCTGCTCTTGTCATTATAAATACCGCAACTGCTGGTGTTGCCTGGGAGGTGGCAATTCGCAAAGCACGCGATCAACATATCCCCGTACTGGCCTTTGGCTCGCATATGGATCTCGAGGCACGCGCAAAAGCTTTGCAAGCAGGTGCGCAGCGAGTCGTTGCCAATTCAAAATTCAGTAGCGATATGCCCGGTCTCGTGCAGCGCCTGCTAAGCCAGCCAACCGCCAATCCTTCTGACGACTCTGACCGCGAAGAGTAATCGGACTAAATAGCAGCAAGAAAATAGTATAGGCGGTTTGCGGGTGCTTCTTACTGCCGCCTATACTATTTTCTTGCTGCTATTTAGCGTAAGAAATTGGAATGAACAAAGCGATAGACGGGTGCGAGCAAAAGCCCTTGCCCTAATGTGGGTTGTGCATAGGAGATTTTGAAACGACGATAGGCCCAGCGAGTGCGAAAAAGGTCTTTGCGTGCGTGCGATACACGCGATGATTGAGGTGGTACATTGCGAAAACGAGGACGATGAGCAATGCGTCTGGTCATGCGCTCTCCTTGTAGTTAGCTAAATGGCAAGCAAACAACGAAAAGAGGTCTACTCTTAACCCCATAATGTATATACGTTAAGAGTGACCTCAAATTTTTCATGAATGGCATACCCTCCATGAAGAAACGTTGTGCGAATGAATATATATCAGCGATCTAGTGACCGCAACCGCAGCTACGAGCTTCGCCACCGCCCTCGGCTGTTTTGAATGAATGCCCACAACCGCAGCTAGAAACAGCGTTCGGGTTATTGACAGTAAAACCTGCACCCATCAGGCTATCAACGTAGTCAATCTGGCTGCCATTGATATACCCAAGACTCATCTCGTCTACCAGCACTTTGATGCCGCTTTGCTCGACGGTGGTGTCGCCATCTTGCTCTTCATCTAGGGTCATACCGTACTGAAGGCCAGAGCAACCGCCACCTGCGACAAAGATGCGCAAGGCGAGGCTGGGATCGTTTTCCTGCTCCAGCAGTTCGCGCACTTTCTCTGCGGCAGTCGGTGTAATAGAAAGGATGCTGGTCTCGACCGCTGATTGCGGATTCTGCTCGATCATGTAATTTGCCTCTCTTTAAAAGTTGAATACTCAACTTCTGTCTACGTTTCGCTTTAGATAGGAAGAGAACGTCTGAAACGTTCCTTCTTGTCAATATTATATCCTACACAAAATGAAGTGTCAACGCTATCAGACAGTAATCTGGTAGGGTCTGCAAATTATTGCTGTGGGCACCCTGCTCCCACGTATACCTTTATATGCGATACTGGAAAAAAACATTCCTGCAAGGAAAGAGAAAAGGAAGCATTATGCCAGAAACATATCCTACCGATCGCGCTTCGCTTGAGCGTGATTGTGATATAGAGTTTGTAATTGCCGGTGGACCAGGTGGGCAACACCGCAATAAAGTTGAGACGGGTGTGCGCCTGACACACCGTCCGACCGGTATTACGGTGATGGCTACCGAGCGACGTTCGCAACACGCGAACCGCGAAGCCGCCTACGAACGTATGGCGGAGCGTATTGAGGCACAACAGCGCGTTCTGCCGAAGCGTAAACCCACACGCCCAACAGCTGCCAGTCGCGCCCGTCGGCTCAACGCTAAACGTCAGAGCAGTATGCTAAAACGTTTGCGCTCGAAGCAACCGGATGATTAGATTGCTAATCGTTTTTTGTAAAGCCTCAAATAAACGCTATCATTCAGTTGAAAAAAGGTGTTGCCAGGAGAAGACGCTCTCCCGGCAACACCCTTTGGACACAAGACATCAATGCACAAGCGTACAAGCGCCTTCGTGATTGCCATTTTTGCCGATTTCACTCCACTACCATAGAGTAACCCGCAGTGAAGTATCTTCCGCTAAATGCAAACGAATGGCGGCGGTGGACACACAAAGTCTGGCCCGACTGATGCCATCTGGCTTGTGCTGACGCTACTGCGATTCAGTGGCATTGCTGCATTTACATGCATGGTCCAACCAGGCGCCATACTTACTAAGAGTACTGCTGTCAGTGCAATTGCTCCGAACTGCTTTTTTAGTGCTACTGTCATGAAATACTTCCTTTCTGTTCCCACATGGGAAATTTCCTGTTAGATTCTATTTTTGAAACTGGGTGCATTCGCCCGTCTAAAGAAATAGGTATAGAAAAGAAATAAAAAACTTGCACTTTTCAAAAATCTAGTATAAAATACTTTTAGATATAAACTGAAAGTATAAAAATAGCTTAAGAAAGTATAGAGGCATATACATGATTGAATGGAGTGAAGATGTGTATGATGAGATTCGTAGTGTGGCTGAACAATCTCAATTTCGTTATGCACGCGGCATTATGACAGTCGAGGAGTTAGCGAAGCAGATAGAAAGAGCATGGATTGCTCGCCATGGTGGTGATAATCATCCCTCACATGCTGTTCTGGTACGTATCGCTCAGAGAATCTGTAGTTGGGAGTTGTACACGGCCTGGCGTTCCACGGACGAACACCTTTGCAATTGCGCATTCGACAATTTGCGCGATTATCTCGAATTCTCTTTACTTCACTGCGTCTATGCGCCTACCTTGCTTGCATATGAGAATGCCGCTGAGGATGTCCTGCATCAGACATTGGAGGAGCTTTATCGCATACTCACGAAAAGCGCCCCCGGTCCAGATGATCCGGCGGCGTTTCTCAAATGGACCCAAACTATTCTCATTCGCTATGCCAGTGTCTACGTCCACAAATGTAAACAATATGCGTGTCTTTCACTTGATGCACAAATAGAAGTATATGCAGAGCAATTCGTAGCCACTGGCGACAGTGATCCACAGGGATTGGTCGAGGATTGGGAATTGCAACAAACGCTGAAAGATGCTATTCTATCATTACGTAACTCGCGCTATCAGAAGGTGCTGCTTTATACGTACCTGGGTGGTATGGATGAAGTCGAACTTGCGGCTCGTTTGCAGGTGCCAGTGCAGGATGTCTACATGTGGCGCTATCGTGCCCTAAAGACACTGCGGAAAAATAAGGAGCTTATGCAGCGGTTACGTTCGTTGCGAGGATAGTTCTGCGAAGATGATAGATACACGTGGCAACGAGGAACAAGTATTGCACTATGCGCAGAGGGAATTCGACTGATGGGTTGCCACGAGTTGCGTCAATTGTTAGAGAGCGATTGGCAGAAGAACGAAACGACATGCGGCGCTATTGTTGAGCATATTCGGACATGTCCTCATTGCAGACATGGAATCGTGCGGCTTGCCTATGATTTATTGCAAGATGACCCACTCAGTTGTGAGCAATGCCGCCTGCATTTTCCCGCCTACTATGATGCGACACGCCCGGACTATCCACTGGTTGAAATGACTGACGTCACAATGGCCCGGATGGTGTTCCACCTGAGCCATTGTGACGCCTGTCGGGAACAATATGCTGTACTGGCGCTGCTCGCCGAGCTGGAAGAGCGCGACGAAATTGCTGATTAGCAGAAGATGAAAACACAAAAAAGCCGGACATTCATAAAATGTCCGGCTTTTTTGTGGCTTATTCCGCTTCTCGCGCCCGTGAGCGCTCATGTTGTGTGAGGTATCGTTTGCGCAACCGGATGTTTTGTGGCGTTACTTCCACCAGTTCATCATTATTGATGAAATCAAGTGACTGTTCCAGGCTCATCAGGATAGGCGGCGTCAAACGTACCGCGATGTCGGAGGTAGAGGAGCGCACGTTGGTCTTCTGTTTCTCTTTACACACATTGACCACCATATCCATGGGACGTGCATTCAATCCGACAATCATGCCTTCATAGACGGGCGTTCCCGGTTCGATAAACGTATCGCCGCGTTGCTGTGCATTGTTCAGCCCATACGTGACTGCGGCACCCTGTTCTGAGGCTATCAACGCACCCATGCGTGTGGTACCAATTTTGCCCAGCCAGGGTTCGAAACCGATCAGCAGACTGCTCATCGCGCCATTGCCCTGTGTGAGCGTCAGGAACGCATTGCGGAAACCAATCAATCCACGTGTCGGAATATGATATTCCAAACGTACATTGCCTGCGCCATCGTTAGTCATATTGGTAAGTTGAGCTTTGCGAGCCGCCAGCGTCTCCGTCAGGATGCCGATGTAGTTATCTTTTGTATCAATAACGAGATGCTCGATTGGCTCCAGCACTTTGCCGTTCTCGTCTTCGTGGGTGATAACTTCAGGACGTGAGACCTGGAATTCGTATCCTTCGCGTCGCATTGTTTCGATCAATACAGAGAGATGCAATTCGCCGCGCCCGGAAACAACAAATTCGTCGGGCGTATTGCTGTCAATTACGCGCAGGCTGACATTGACTTCCAACTCACGATAGAGACGGGCACGTAATTGCCGCGATGTCTGAAATTTGCCTTCACGTCCGGCAAAGGGGCCACTATTGACGCCAAAGGTCATTTTCAGTGTTGGCTCAGTAATAGCAATTGTCGGCAATGCCTCTGGGTAGTCCACATCGGCAATCGTTTCGCCAATGTTCGCGTTGGGTATGCCGGTGAGTGCGACGATATCGCCTGCCAACGCTTCTGGCACCTCGACCCGTTGCAAACCCTTGTACGTCATCACCAGATTAATTTTCTGGCGCGAAGCAACGCCGTCACGGTTGATATGAGCAACAAACGTGTTGGGCGTAACGGTCCCGCGTACTATACGCCCGATGGCATATTTGCCTTTATAGTCGTCGTAATCGAGCGCGGCCACCAGCATTTGCAATGGCGCATTCGTATCCACAACCGGGGCGGGAATGGTATTGACGATCGTTTCAAACAATGGCTCAAGGTTCACACGTTCATCATCAGGGTGGTACATCGCCACGCCATCACGCCCAATAGCGTAGAGGACAGGGAAATTGAGATGCTCATCTCTCGTTGCCATTTCCAGAAAAAGGTCCTGCGTCCACTCAAAAACCTGTTCAATGCGGGCATCGCGCCGGTCAATTTTGTTGATAACCACGATGGGTTGTAAATTGAGTTCCAATGCTTTTTGCAGTACAAAGCGTGTCTGTGGCATCGGCCCCTCAACAGCATCAATGAGCAAGATACAGCCGTCAGCCATATTCAGCACGCGCTCAACTTCGCCCCCGAAATCGGCGTGCCCAGGCGTGTCAATGATATTGATTTTGATTCCACGATAGATGATGGCAGTATTTTTCGCAAGAATCGTAATGCCGCGCTCGCGCTCCTGGTCATTCGAATCCATAATCAATTCGCCCATCTGCTGATTATCGCGGAAGATGTGGCTCTGTTTGAGCAGCCCGTCCACCAGAGTAGTTTTGCCGTGATCGACATGGGCTATAATGGCAACATTGCGGATATCGTTGCGTTGTACCAAATGTTCTGTTTGGCTCTTTGTTTGGGTCATAATGGTAGAAACCTGCATACTCTTAGTGTAAAACTCCTCAAAAGACATAAGAAAACCGGACGCTGTTCATCGCCCGGCGATTACATATTTTTGTACCGATGCTTTCAGTATACATTGTATCCGCTCAGATACATTACGTCAAGCTTAGGTAGTACTTCTCACCGGTCATCGCCAATACTGCGGTCTATCATGGCATTAACGATGGCCTCTGTCCTGTTGTAGCTCGTCGTCAAAAATCTAACCATGTAATGCGCCATTCAGCGCACGATCAAGATTGTAGCAAGCACTGATGAGCGAGAGATGTGTAAACGCTTGTGGAAAATTGCCGAGGGCCTCGCCTGTCGGACCTATTTCCTCGGCGAACAGGCCGAGGTGATTCGAGTACGACAACATTTTTTCCAACATAAGACGTGCATCGTCTGTATAACCTTCGCGGGCTAACGCCTCCACCATCCAGAAACTGCACATGCTGAACGACCCTTCCGCGCTTCCCAGACCATCATCAGCAGCCTTTTTGGGGTCATAGCGATAGACATGTGAATCACTGGTAAGTTCTTTCCGAATGCGCTCAACTGTCTGCATCATATAGGGATCGTTTGGTCCGGCGAACTTGGTGAGGATCATCAGCAATGAACTGGCATCAACGGCATCACTTCCATAGTATTGAACAAAGCTGTGAACCTTTTCATTCCAGCCCTTCGCCATAACCTGTTCGTAGATGTCCGCGCTCGTTTTCATCCAATCCATCATCGGTGCCGGCAAGCCGCGATGGCGTGCGATGCGCAAGGCACGGTCAAACGCAACCCAACTCATGACACGTGAATGAAGGAATTGTTTGGGGCCGCCGCGTACCTCCCAGATGCCCTCATCTGGTTCTTCCCAGTGTGTGGAGAGCCAATCGAGCAGGCGGCGCAAGTTGCGCCAGAGATCATAGGAGATATCTTTGTACTTATTAAAAAGATAGATTGAGTCCATCAACTCGCCATAGATATCAAGCTGTTTCTGTTTATAGGCTCCGTTGCCGATGCGTACCGGTTTGCTGTCGCGGTAGCCGGAGAGATGGTCGAGCGAGATTTCTGTCAAATCATGCCCGCCGTCAATCGTGTACATTGGCTGCAACGTGCCGTTCTCTTTTAATTCGTGACAACGTGCATCAAGCCAACCCATAAAGGCCTCGGCCTCCTGGGTAAAACCAAGAATGAGCAGACTGTACAGCGTAAAGGAGGCATCGCGTAGCCAGGTATAGCGATAATCCCAGTTGCGTGCGCCTCCTATGGACTCCGGCAGGCTGGTTGTAGGCGCGGCGACAATTGCCCCTGTTGGTGCATAGGTCAATAACTTGAGTACGAGCGCCGAACGTTGCACCGTCTCGCGCCATCGTCCTTGATACTTGCATTGCGCGAGCCAGTTCTGCCAGTAGTGCATGGTCTCATAGAATAAAGTCAGGTAATGCCGGTGCGAGATGTGCTGCGGGTCAAGGTCGTAAACATTTGCGCTTTCCAACACAAAATAGGCCCATTGATCTTCGTGCAGCGTAAAGTTCGCACGCACGCCGCCTTTCCCATCCTCCTCGACAGGTACGGTAGACGCCAGACCCAGGCACAGGCTCTGGCTAGTAAATATAGCCCCATCCTTTGCTATGCGAATGGTGTGAGGGTCGCGAGCGTAGTTAAATGCAGGTCGGCAAACCATCTCAAAGGAGAGCGAACCCCGTACCACGTGGACAGCGCGAATAATATGATGCTGATGCTCAGCCGATCCTACTTGCTTGATGGGCATGAAATCCGTAATCTCGCCAACGCCATCCACGGTGAGAAAGCGTGTCACGAGAATATTGGTCTCTGGAATATATATCTGCTTATTTCTCATTTGCGGCGTTGGTGGTGGCTGGATACAAAAGAAGCCACCTTTTTGGGCGTCAAGTAACGCGCCAAAAATGCTGGGAGCATCAAAGCGTGGGATGCAGCACCAGTCAATCGAACCGTTTTTGCCAACCAGTGCAACCGTATGCAAGTCGCCAATTACGCCGTAATCTTCAATTGGCTGATACCGGGCTGACGGTTGTGGAGAATCTTCAGCTTTGCCCTGATCCTGCGTTGTTCCCTGTGTCATATTGTTCCCTTTCGAAATACTACTCTGTATTAATGGACACGGTTTGCTTACGAGCATACGGAGATAACTGGCCGTGTGAATAGCCAAAAGGTATGTATCTGAGAAACATTATCTGCTTGTTCATTTGGAATGTCAATCACTCGCCTGGTTAGCGCGTTACTGCCATCGTATAAATTAGCAGGTTACTGGCATCGCATAAACATGATATACTCGTATCAAAACGATAGTAACCACGTAAGATCAGAGTTCAGGAGCATAGTTATGTCTGCATCCATTGAATCTGTCCGCATCCTGGTCGTTGATGTTGGCACAGGGACCCAGGATATTCTACTGTTTGAGAGTGGCAAAACAATTGAAAACTGCTTTAAGATGGTTATGCCCTCACCCACTGTTATTATCGCTGACCGTATCAAACGAGCTACCGAGCATGAGCAGCCAATTCTCCTGACCGGAGTCACAATGGGCGGCGGTCCTTGCCATTGGGCGGCTCGCGATCATGCTCTTGCCGGGTATCCAGTTGCGGTAACTCCTGAAGCTGCACAAACGTTTGATGATGACCTTGCAATGGTGGCGCAGATGGGCTTTGAGCTTATTGACAAGCATGAAGCGGCACAGCGGGCAAAGAATGCGCATGTTGTCCATATTGAGCTGCAAGATTTTAACGCTCAGGCAATCATTACTGCTCTGCAAGCCTTCGATGTCAGCCCGCGCATGGACGCACTTGCTATCGCGGCGTTCGATCATGGTGCCGCGCCGCCGGGTGTCAGTGACCGCCGTTTCCGCTTCGATTTTATCGCCCGAACCGTTCATCAAGACCCTGTACCGGGTGCCTTTGCCTATCTTGCGCAGCAGACACCGGCTGAACTGACCCGTTTACATGCCATTGCTGGGAGTGCCGCACGCTATATCTCGCGCAGCGGCTCATCCCCACATATCCCATTGTTGTTAATGGATACCGGCTCCGCCGCGGCGCTAGGGGCATTAGAAGACCCTGTTGTGCGCAGCCAGCGCAATAGTTTGTTGTGCAACATTGGCAATTTTCATACGCTGGCATTTCATCTTGTCGAGGGAAACATTACCGGCATTTTCGAACATCATACCGGCGAGATTACCCGTAGTCAGCTTGAGGATATGTTGGTGAAATTGGCTAATGGCACGCTAACCAACGAAGAGGTTTTCGATACGAGCGGTCACGGTGCCTTGATACTGCCCTCGCAGAACACATCGGTCACCCTCACTGGCGTTTTCCCTTTCCTGGCAGTGACTGGCCCACGCCGTGAGCTATTACGTGGCTCCTCATTGCATCCGTATGAAGCAACACCCCACGGCGACATGATGCTCGCGGGATGTTTTGGTCTGTTACGCGCACTGGCTCTTCGTGAGCCAGCGCTGGCACCCCTTATCGAGCCGTCACTTTTGGCAGATGCATAATCCTATTGGGGTTATGGGGCTTATTCCGGGTCTTTTAGACGCCGCTTCATCGGAATAGGTTCTTTTTTAGCGCGTCCGCGTCGTGAAGTGCGTTGCTCTGAAGCCTGGGACTGTTTGGAAGGATGCTGGATACGGGCGACTTTTTCTTTAATCAATGCTATCTGGGAGTGGACTGCTTGCCGCGATTGTTGAAGCTTACGCGCTATCTGTGATGGTCGCTCGCTATTGACGAGGAAACGGCAGATGGTTGCCTGTTTTTCTGTCAGGTCTACGGCTGGATGCTCGAGAGCGGTCTTTGCCATATCTTCCAATTCGCCATATCTGCTGCGTCTATACTCATCGAGGTCTACGGGGGAGAAGAGCCAGCGGTCAACCACGCGCACGCCGGGGATGCGACCAGCTTCAACGAGATGCATGAAGTGCCAGTAACTGAGGTCAAGTTGTTTGGCCGCTTCGTGCGTAGTCAACATGCCATTGAGATGTTGCAGGTTATAGTGTAGTTCATCACTCCTGAGAGCCATAATCAAGATGCCTTTCTACGGATTGCCGTACTTCAAATGCACCGGGCAAAGACATAGCTAGTCACTTTGAGTATACCATAGGCGCTAAGTGAACACAAGCAAAATCAAAATTCGCATCAGGTTCCACAACAATTCTTTGCAGACTCTGAAATTCGCTTCGTTTCCCCTATCTTTCTATAGAGAAGTATGTTACACTGGTTTTTAGTAGTAGAGATTATGAGGGGGTGAAAGCGGTCGTATGTTTGCCAGACATATGACTCCTTTCCAAGATTCTCTGCTATGCGTCTATTTGTACTACTGAATCCAAAGAAGGAGTATCTCTCGAATGAAGCGACGGATCATGATGCTTCCTGTAATTCCCCTGATGGTATTTGGGCTTATGCTCATAAGCCTTTTCCAGTCAGCGGGTGTTCAAGCCGCGACCTCAACAGCGTCTCCGAGCCAGCATGCGCTGGGAATCATCCAGAACAAAGTGAAGGCCCCGACCTCGAACTTGATCTACCATGGTGGACCTGTTATGGCCGGCGCAAGCAAGGACTACGCCATTTTTTGGGAACCCACGGGTTCCTACGTCAGCCCGGGCTATAACAAACTGATTAAGCGATATTTCGGTGATGTGGGCAGTTCTGGTCTCTACCACAATAACACCCAGTACACCAATAGTAAAGGCAAGTCTCCCCAAAGTTCTAGCCTGGGCGGCGCATGGGTTGACCATTCTCCTTATCCCAGTTCGACCCTCTCCGATGCCCAGATACAGCAGGAAGCAACAAAGGCCATCAAGACAAAGGGGTGGGTTGCCAACATCCACAACAACTTCTTCGTCTTCACTGCCAAGAACGAGAACATCTGCACGAGCTTCGGCTGTAGCTTCACCCAGTGGTGCGCCTATCACGGGGCCTTTGGCAATACCATCTACGATACGATGCCTTATGTGGGTACCAGCCTGAGCACCTGTTGGACAGGTGGCAAAAGCCCGAACAACAATGTTGATGCGGATGCTGTGATTAACGTCACTTCGCATGAGCAGATGGAAGCCGCGACTGATCCACATCTGAACGCATGGTATGATTCATCCGGCTCAGAGATTGGTGACTTGTGTGCCTGGACATTTGGTCATGTCAATGCCGATGGCAGCAATGTGACATGGAATGGTCACGAATATATCGTTCAGCAGGAATGGGACAACCACAGCAGCAGCTGTGTCTTGACTGGACCGTAGTTCGTTGATGCATTGATGAGCCTTACTTTCATCATCTCTTGCTCATAGGATGAGATGGAGTTGGAGAAAGTAGGGTTTGCCAACGCGATTTACAAGAGAAAGCAGGGAGAGCGAGCAATTGCCCACTCTCCCTGCTTTCTCTTTTGCTTCTCTTTGTGGAAACCTGCATAGCTACCAACAAAGCGCGTTTAGTGTTGCGTTGGGAAGAGTTGTTGTAGTTTCATCGCAAGCATCATATCACCGGAAATTTTGACTTTTCCGGTCATAAAGGCGTTCATTGGGTCCAGTTTGCCTTCTACAATGGCAAGCCAGTTTTTGTCGCTCACATTGACGGTGATATCAGGTTTTTCAGTGCCACCCGGAATAAGCTCCCCATCCCCGTTGACGATTTTGAATGCCCATATACTGGCCTCGTCGCCACTAATATTCCATTGGAATGTCTTGGACATGCCTGTAGCCGCTGCCTTATTAAAGACTGACGGCATCGCCTCGAAAGCTTCCGCGATTGTCATCGTTGTAATTCTGCCTTCCTTTTGTATGAATCATGTTTTGGGCCTATTAGAAAAGTAGCAACATATACAAGACAACGCCTCATAATATTGCTCTGGCTGGATAGTTTCCCTGATAGCAAACAGGCTCTTGCCAGCACTGCTATAGTATAGCAGTCACAAGTAAAAAATGTCCAGTCATGAACTCCATGCACATGCCTTGTTTCTCACCCGTTCTGATGGTATGCTGATAGTCACATATCAAACAAAAGAACATGGGGGATTTTTATATGGATGAAGAGCGATTTTTGCGCAAAGTAAAGGTAGAAGGTGGTTATCTCAAATTTAGCTCGGCCCACTTTATTACTTTCGGCGGCAAATGCGAGCGGCTGCACGGCCATAATTATAACGTGCTTGTCGAAATCGAAGGGACGCTCAACGATGATAAACTGGTATTTGATTTCACGGTACTGAAGCGTCTGACCAGAGAAATCTGTCAGAAGCTCAATCACCGTTTCTTATTGCCGGTGCGCAATCCTCACCTCGAATTGATCGAGTCTGCCGATGCCTGGGAAATCCATTTTCAGCAAAGGCGTTATGTCTTTCCGCGTACCGATGTCGTCGAGTTGCCCATAGATAATTCTACGGCTGAGCGCCTGGCTGAATATATTTGCCATGAACTGATTGCGTTGCTCTCCGCATACACTACCAGCAACCTTCATACCATTCAAGTAGGCGTTGAAGAAGCACCCATGCAGATGGCTTATTACCGTCAGTCTTTTCAGGCTTGAAAGCGAAACATCGCCATGCGTTTACAGGGAAAAGTAGCGTGTATCACCGGTGCTGGACAGGATATCGGGCGAGCAATCGCTGTGCAATTCGCACAGGAAGGCGCGATTGTGCTGCTCAATGACATTTGGCATAGCGATACACTTTCGCACCTCGTGGCTGAAATAGGCATTTTTGCACAACAAGCGAGCATAATAGATGGTGACGTTACCTCTGAAACAGAAGTCAAACGTATGCTAGAAAGCTCATTGCAAATCTATCAGCATATTGATATCTGGGTCAATGCCGCCACCGGCGCTCAATTTGCTGGTGTAGAGCCAGAGGCTTCTGGATTACATGCATATACGGAAGAAGAACGCTTTCGCCGCCTGCTGCATATAGATGTCAAAGGAACGTTCGTCTGCTGCCGTGCTATAGCTCCCATCATGCAAGCGCAAGGCAGTGGGTGCATCATCAACATGAGTTGGGATGCCGCGCTCATCGAAGGGGCGACTGGCATGGATTATTGTATCTTTGCCGCCGCGAAAGGCGCTGTGCATAGCTTGAGCATGAGCCTGGCACGAGAGTATGCCCCCACAGTCCGCGTCAATGTCATTGCGCCTGGTTCCATCAATGCGAGTTCACTTTATCCGCACATGGCTGAGCAGAAATCTCCTCTGGGACGCTTCTGTACACCGGATGATGTAGCGCAAACTGCTCTCTACCTGGCTTCTCCACAATCCTCGTATATCACAGGTCAAACAGTAGTGGTAAATGGCGGAAGCATCATGTTCTAATAGAGTACCAGACAGGCAGCACTGAGCATATTTTCGCGCCACGAAAATATGCTCAGTGCTGCCTGTCTACCTATAGGTTAGTCTACTATCACATCGCGCCCAATGGCATGCGCAACTGCTACGAGTTGTGGCATCAGGCTCTGAAATTGTGGAATAGTGAGTGATTGCGCCCCATCCTTCAAAGCTTCATCAGGATTGGGATGAACTTCTATCAACAATCCATCGGTACCGGCGGCAACCGAGGCTAGCGTCATGGGCGCAACGAGGTCGCGACGACCGGTTCCCTGGCTGGGATCAGAGATGATCGGCAGGTGAGAGAGCCGTTTGATGAGCGGAATGGCGCTGATATCCATCGTATTGCGCGTGATTTTCTCAAACGTGCGGATACCGCGTTCACAGAGGATCACATTGCGATTGCCCTGTGCCAGCACATACTCAGCCGCCAGCAGCCATTCTTCAATCGTAGCGGACATGCCACGTTTAAGAACAACCGGTTTATCGGTGCGTCCAACTTCATCCAGCAGCATGTAGTTTTGCATGTTGCGCGTGCCAATTTGCAGGATATCGGCATATTCGCACACCATCGGCACATCGGTAGGTGTCATCACTTCGGTAATAACCGCCATACCAAATTCCGCGCGAGCTTTCGCGAGCAGTTTCAAGCCCTCTTCGCCCATACCGCGAAAGCCATAAGGAGATGTTGAAGGCTTGAATGCCCCACCGCGCAGGATAACGGCCCCTTGTTTGCGTACCGCCTCGGCCGTTGTCATCAACTGTTGTTCGCTTTCAACGGTACATGGCCCGGCCATCATTACGACAGAAGCGCCACCAATACCGACTGTTCCTGTGGCTACACAGGCTACCGGTATCTCGACAACAGTATCTTCCGGGTGAAATTCGCGGCTGGCAAGTTTGTAGGGTTTGGTGACGCGCAGCACCGACTCCACAGATGGCAAACTTTCTAATGCCTCACCTATCATCGGGTTGATTCCTCCAATATTACCTGGCGCGCCGGACGGGCCAACCGCGCCGAGAACGCCAATGATGGTGCGCTCGACGCCACGCGAGGGATGCCCACTCAGCCCGTGATTATCGAGAAAGGTTAATACATGCTCAATGTCTTCGTCATCACACCGTGCTTTCATGACAACTATCATGCTCAAATGCTCCTTTGTGTCTAAATTGGTCTGGTTGCCAACACTTCATCGGCGGCCTCTGGCCCATCGCGACACCGTTGTCATGATTGCCTTCACTACAAAACAAATTACTTACAAGTTGATCGCCAGATTGGGACGCAAATTGACCGCCCCACGCATATAGACGTGTTGTATCTCCGTCGCGCTACGTGTCGTATTCACATGCAGCAAAATACGGATGCATTTCCCCAGGCTGTTGGGTACCGGAATCTCCTGTGTACACATCAATGCTACCTCTGTCCAGCCCAACTGCCGCGCCGCCAGCGCCGGAAATTCCGCGTTCAGGTCGGCGGTGACAGTGAAGATGGCACTGGCGACATCCTCTGCCCGCAACTCGTTCGTGCGAATCAGCAGTTGCAATAACTCTGTTGTCGCCGCCAGTATCTCTTCCCGGTTATTCTGCTCAACGGTGGTAGCTCCGCGAATACCGCGACAGTACATCTACTTCCTCCCTTACTGTACTATACGCATTCAGGTTATGGCTCTGATAGCGTATCCCTATTGTAAGGTATGTTGGCAAGCATTGCCATTGCCGCTCCAAATTGGAATTTTTCCTTGATAACCGTTGTTAAAACACATGAAGCACTTCACTGCTTTTCCGAACTTTCTGTTATACAGCATGGAAAGTGCAACCAATGCCTGACCTCATGCGTATAGTAAAGTAAGGAAGCTTAAAAAGTTTCTTCGTCCGAATACCGTTCTCTATTGTAAGGGAAAATGAGTATGCAGAAACAACCAACGACACGACCTTCAAGCGGCTCTAAGGCAATTGCCCTTGATAATCGTAAATTACTGCGCAAATATCGTTTCTATCAGCTACTCGTCCTGATTGCTGGTGCCGCAACTGCTATTGCCTTGCATTTCATTGTTGCACACTAACTTTTCAAGCTAAGCAGCTTTCCATATATCAGTCTGAGATACCAAAAAGCAGTCATGTCCGCGTGGCTGCTTTTTTATTGCTTCAGACGTAGCTTACGTGCTATAGTAAATCATCGAGGGTCTCAAAACTATTGATGTTGGAGTAAAAATGAATGAATATACCTGTCTCGCAACCCAATACGCCTATTTCCTCGCAGCCCGCTCGTGATGTGGCCCCGCGTCGTTTGATTGTTACCGCCAGTGTGGCAATTTTCGCTATCCGCGATTGGTCATTATGGGTACTTCTGCGCGAGGGACCCTGGGGTCAACCCATGCGGCTGGTATCTGGGAATGAGTCGGTCTCAGATGCCGTAGATCGCACGATTGACGCTCTGCTCATGTGGCCGGTCAAGGCTACGCTGCTCATGCTCAAGGCAGGCTGGCAGGAGCAGCAGGTGTATGTCTGGGGCAGTACTGAGCAAGGTTCGGCTGTCTCTCTCATTTATAGCGTGTTGTTGCGAGCCAACCGCGACGAGTTACGCCCAAATTTGTCCACTCATGCCGTGCCAAGTTTGCGCGTGAGTTGGACACAGGTGCGAGAGATCGAATCGGGGCAACGAATGCTGGATGCCGACGTGTTGCCAGCATTTCAGATGGCATTGCACACTTTGCGGGCGCAGATACAACTCGACCCGGAGATTGTGTTGCATCATGTAGCCGACATGGGAACCACACAAAACTTCGATTGGCGGCAACCGCATTTCGATGCTGCAATGCTGAAAGAGACACGCCCTCTTGCTATCATCAAGGAACCAGCCCCTGGTGATGGCATACTCACCCTTGCCGAAGCATCTCTGCTCTACCGGGCGTTTTTCCCGCCGGAGGAACAGATAGACCTTTCAAACTTGCGGCGGCGTTTTCTCGCCATCAATCGGCTCGAGGCATTAGATGAGGAACGACCCGTGCGCGGTCGCGAACTCGACTGGCGGCGTGTGAGTCGTGCGTACAGATATCATGGTTCATAACATTCTATTCAAGCAAGGAGTGATGATATATGGCGAAGGTAACTACTGGTACAGGCGATACTGGCTATACCGGCCTGCTGGGAGACCAGCGCGTCGCGAAATATGACCCGCGCCCCGATACTTTTGGCACCGTAGACGAGGCGACATCGGCTCTCGGTCTGGCTCGCGCTATGACGCAAGACCCCAGAGTGAAGGAAATTATTTACCATATCCAGCAAGAACTTTACCTGCTGATGGCTGAACTGGCAACGCTGCCCGAAAACTACGAAAAAATGGGTTTCCGCATGACCGTTGAGCATGTACAGGGTCTGGAGAAGATCGAAGAGGAACTCAAACAAGAGGTGGAGATTCCCAACAAATTCATCATCCCCGGTGATACACAGGACGGCGCTGCGCTCGACCTTGCCCGTACCATCATCCGTCGCGCCGAACGCATGGCCGTGAAACTTTTACACGACCATGTCATCGAAAATAGCGAAGTTGTGCGCTATCTCAATCGTCTCTCTGACCTCGTGTTCATTCTCGCTCGCTATATTGAGGTCAAATCAACGCTGGCACAGATGCCTGAGTAAATCCCTGGTTTTAGCAGCTGTAAGAGATGCATTGTTCAGTTGCTATTACCTATAGGCTACTATTACCAGTACATTTATATCCGGTATCCTCATTAGACGTATTATATATTGTCGGTAGTAGTATGTCCATTTAATTGTTGTACCATATATTAGAAGGTCGGGGCTGGATATGAATCGGTGTTTTGCATGCAATGAACAATGTTCCACAAATTCCTTGTTCTGTGATGAGTGCCGCGTCAAATTTATCAAACGTTTCCAGTCGCATGAAGGCATCGACCAGACTGTTTCCCAATTCTCTGATTCAGAGCATCGCAATCTTGCCAGGCGAAAGCAAGTCGTATCTCACTATCAACATCTTCCACAAAAAGCTGTGGTTGAGTATTTGCCATATGGCAATGATCCACTTATGTCCCGGCAGCTTCCATTTCCCTCTCATAATGATCCACTTATGTCCCGGCAGCTTCCATTTCCCTCTCATAATGATCCACTTATGTCCCGGCAGCTTCCATCTCCCTCTCATAATGAAAGTGAACAGGCACAGAAGGAAGCTATTGCAAGTAGTCTACCAGAACAGCAAAGCGTGCCGCCTGTTCCTGTCTCCCGCTTTTGGCACTCTATGGATGTATTCAGGAGCAAGCATCCAATGCGGATTGCCATTGTTTTATTCACCCTGATGGTCGTGTTAGTCTTAATTGCTGATATTGTTCTCGCCTCATTGAATATGGCACATCGTACTCCAACTACCTCATCCCTGCCGGTACTTACCGTTTCACCCACTATTGCTCATCCAGATCAGATTGTAATACTGCAAATCACTCATTTCCCAGCTCTGACCGATGTATTCCTGACACACGACGTACAAGAGGCGGTGCGCACTGATACCAGTTCTCCCCTCATTCAAGTTGGCCCATCCGGCAGCATAGAGGTGCATATTCTGGTGGAAAATACCTGGGCGTCGGGTATCCACACTATTGATGCTGAAGATGTGACGACCCATCATACCGCCAGCACAATGCTCCAAATTACCGGTAATGGTCAAATACAACCACCTCGCCTCATGTTGGGCCAGCACGTATTTAATATGGGCAGCGATTTGCAAGGCGCAAATTCCATTCAACCTTTAACCTTGCGCAATGAAGGAGGAAATAGTATTTCCTGGTTTGCCGACAGCGCTCAGCCCTGGTTGTTCACTACACCAGTACAGGGCGTTTTTAGCGACAGCCAGAGTATTTCTATCGCCGTTACCCGTGCCAATCTATCCCCAGGAACGTACACGGGGAGCCTTTCACTGCATTGGACCATGGGTAGCCCTGTACAAATCAAGGTTACAATGATCGTTCTGCCTTTTGTAAAGCAGAAAGATACTATCCTTACGGCCATCGCACCGGCTCTTTCGTTTATGGCCGTAGATGGTAACGCCAGTCCTGCCGACCAACTGGTAACGGTAAGTAATCCCGGACAGCAGCCATTGTACTGGAATACGACTGGTAACCCGCCCTCGGTACCATCTGATCAAGCAATGTCATATATTCCCAGCACCAACTGGATGCAAACCGTCCCTACATCAGGAACGCTAGCATCCGGTGCCACTGCTCAGGTATATGTGATGGTGCATAGCTCACCGCTACTTCCCGGTGTTTATAGTCTTCTCCTATATTTTTCCTATAGACATAACGATATATCGTCATTTCAGCCCGTGGCTATCTCCTTGACCGTGCAACCTCGCTGTGCTGTGGTGGCAAGCATGGGCGTAATAACTTTTTCGGTTGTTGCGGGCAAGCCTAATCTGAACAACCCCAATGCGCAATCAATTGGTTTGAGTACAACTTCAGACTGTCCTGGCGTTATCAACTGGCAAGCATCCACGCCCGCGAGTTGGTTGACGATGACACCTGCGCGAGGTCAACTACAGAATGATAGTACTACGGTTACAACTGTTGGTATAGCGGACAATATACTACAGCCGGGAACATATACCAACTTTATCATCTTTGTCGCCGATCAGCGCACCCAGACCGTGCTGGTACAGTTAACCGTTCTTCCTTTCTTATCATCGCCAACTGGAACGCAATCGTCAGGAACCGCTAGCACTCCTGGTGCAACGAGTACGCCAATAGTGGGCGGTACCGCAACGCCCCAACCTGGAATGCCATCGTTGTCTATCTCATCGCAAAATCTGAATTTCAGTGCGATACAGGGTCAGGAAAACCCGGCCAGCCAGCGCGAAACAATCAGCAACAACGGTGGAAGTACATTGAACTGGCAGGCAAGTTTTGCTTCCGGCAACGCTTTCTGGCTGAACATTGCTCCTATGAGTGGTAGTATTCCCGCCGCGCAAAGCGAGCAACAGACCGTTCGCATCAACACGAGCGGCCTGTCAACCGGAACGTATAGTACGCAAGTCACGGTAAGTGCGACAGATAGCTCAGGAGCGCAGGTGCCGGAAAGTCCACAATTTTTCACGGTGACTGTGACAATTTTGCAGCCGTGTACATTACAGGTCACACCGAACAATGTGACGTTCTCTGTCGTCTTGCTCAACCCGAATCCCCCTGACCAGTCTGTCATGCTGAGTGAAAGTGGTGACTGTATTCACCCGGTCTCTTGGTCTGCTTCTGTGGACGCAAATAGCAGAACATGGTTAAGTGTCAATAATAGTTCTGGACAGGATAATGGTTCAGGTAGCCCTATTACAATACACGTGAATACGCAAGGTATAATTGCGGGGAAATATACTGGTCACATCACCATTGAGGCCAGTGGCAATGGTGGCGCTCCCGTACAATCCAGCCCTCAAACGGTAACAGTAACTTTGAGTGTTCTCCAATTATAGGACGCGACCGATTTTTATCGTTTTTATACGATGACGTGGAAAAACTAATGGGGCAGCAGAGGTGCTACTGTGTTCTCATAATCCGCCAGTCTGCAGGTCAAATCATTCAGCAGTTTGGCGACGTTATTGATTTGTACAACAATTTCATCTCTCTTGCTCATTGTCTCGCTTAGCTGATCCTGCAAGAAAATGAGGAACGCGGTAGCTTCGCTGGCACGACTGCTAACCGTCCCTATTATTTCGTTGAGTTGCTGATGCGTTCCATAAACCTTGATGAGGGGAGCAAGAGCGCGAATATCCTGTTTTTCTTCGTCCTGAAGCTGTTGGAGAGAGGCTTGCTTTTCCGTATCAATGGAGATGTCCATTCCTTGCAAGGCATTAGAGAGCGCACGGGCGAACTCTGAAAACGCTGTGTACATGTCGGCGACGTAGCCGCGCACTTTATGCAGGTGATCCTCCACAGAAGAGGGATTGAGGTAAAGGTCAGGAGTGTGTTCAACAAAACGTTGTACCTGATCAATAGTTAACATTATTTCGTTAAAACGAGCGAAAAAAGCATTTGTGCCATGTCCTGGATATGCATCAAAATAGACGTGATACATCTTGTACAGGAGGTCAAATTTCTGTTTCATCTGATTGTAACTGTTTTCGCCATCTGCGTTTGCCTCATGTAGCGTATTCGACGAGAATAGGTCTTTATGCCGAAATTGCGCAAGCAGCGTATTTGTTTCTATAACTTTATTAGCAGTAAGCCTCTCCTGCAAAAAGACTACTGTTTTGTCAATATCGGCCAGCAGTTCGTTTTGTTGTGCCTCGTTCAATGTTGAGTTATATTTGATGATACTGCGGCAGGCAAAAGCAGTTGCCATAGCATGCTCAAATTGTTGAGCATGCCCGTTTTGATCCTCGTCTGACATACTGCGCGTTATCCTTTCTCGTGCTTACCACCTTATTTCCCCAGAATGGTTGTTGCTTGCGAAGAGAGTACCCCGCCACTACCGTGCGCGACCGCCAGTCTGGCACCATCTACCTGACGCGGACCGCACTGGTTGCGTAACTGGCGTGTCGCCTCGATAATCAGGAAGATGCCGCGCATACCCGGATGATTCGACGAGAGACCACCGCCATCGGTGTTAATGGGCAATTGACCTCCCAGCGCGATATGTCCATCTTCGACAAAGGAACCGCCTTCGCCTTTTTTGCAGAAGCCCAGGTCTTCCAACAGCAGGAGAACAGTGATCGTGAATGAGTCGTAAATCATTGCCATATCAATATCGCTCGGCGTCACCCCCGCCTCGGCAAAGGCACGCGGAGCGGTAAATGCTGCTGCCGTTATCGTCAGGTCGGGCATCTGTGAAATATGCGCGTGCGTATGGCTTTCACTACTTCCCAGCACATACACAGGCTGCTGTTTGAGATCACGCGCACGCTCTTCCGTTGTCACCAGTACGGCACCGCCGCCATCGCTGACGACGCAGCAATCCAGTAGATGCAGCGGGTCGGCAACCATGCGCGAATTAAGCACATCCTGCACCGTAATCAATTCGCGATACATCGCCAGCGGATTCAGACTGGCATGACGGCGCGTGACAACCGCGATTTCCGCCAGTTGCTCGGAGGTTGTACCGAACTGGTACATGTGTCGCCGCGCCGCCATCGCATATGCCCCTACAAGCGTATTGCCGTAAGGGGTTTCGTAAGTTGCTTCGGGAATGGTTGCCGGTCGCCCTCCCGTGCCAATCATGCGTCCGCGACTGGAAAGCTGTGTGCTAGCATAGATGATGAGGGCAACCTCGCATTTGCCCGCCCGGATGGCAGCGACAGCGTGATTGAGATGCGCTTCAAACGATGAGCCGCCAATTGAAGTGGTATCGCTGTAGCGTGGAAATATTTGCAAGTATTCACAGAGCATGACCGTCGGCATACCCAACGAATGAGAGCTACAGAAAACGGCATCTATGTCATTTTTGTGCAATCCGCTTTCATCAAGCGCACGCCACGTCGCTTGCGCGTGAAGTTGCATCTCCGTCATATTGGGGACTCGGCCAGAGTCAGACTCGGCAACGCCAACAATGGCGATGCGACCATTATAGGATGGCATATCCATATGCTCCTTTTTTCGTATTATACTGCACCAATTATATTACGTTAACGTACCTATAGCAAGCATTTCAGAGATACCTGCATTCAGGGAATCCTCCTGGGGTGCTTGTATCATCGCAAAAAATACGCTATACTGCATGTAACAAAACAAGCAGAGGAGACACAACGATGCCGGAGAGTACAGCACGCCCCAAACCACTACCGTTTGTAACCGACGAAAGCCGCCCTTTCTGGGATGGTTGCCGCGAAGGAAAATTCGTCTTGCAGCACTGCGAAGAGTGTCAACGCTACCAGTTCTACCCGCGCCTGTATTGTATGCACTGTGGTTCTACGGCAGTACGTTGGGTCGAAACCTCCGGGCGCGGCGTGATTTATTCTTACACGGTCATTCACCAGAACAAATCGCCAGAGTTTGTCAACGCTACCCCCTATAATGTTGCCATCGTACAACTCAACGAAGGCCCGCGTCTCATGAGCAACATCGTAGATATTGATCCCGCCGATTTGCGCGTAAACTTACCCGTCACTGTCGTCTTCGATGCCGTGACCGAAACCATCAGCCTGCCACGGTTCAGGGTAGTCGGCTAGAGATGCTTCATATCGCTCAGAGGAAGCATGCGTATGCAATACGAAAGTCCATAAAGAGCAGCAATATCCCCCAGATTTCCCCTTGCGCAAAACAAAACACGGAACTCCTGCATTGTTATCTTTAATAGTGGACATACAGCGCGATCAATAGTTGTTTGTCTGTATCTACTTTCAAAAGGTGTCCGCTGACGAGACAGACCAGACCCAATCAGGAGGATATTTATGGGGCAAAACGAAGAGCAAGAGCCAGATACGCAGATTCGCTCTGCTCTCAAGCATGTCCTGGCGGCCAGTGAAAAGCAGGTGCCACCCACGACAGACGCCATTTTAGCGACTATTCGTCAGGAACAACCGTTCCCAAATGGAACTGCGAACAGCGACGAGGCACAGGACCAGGAGGCAGAGTTAGAGCCAGGTATTCTTGTACCCTCAATGGCTGCTCATCCGCAAACAAGGCGCTCCTCTCGCCGTAGCAGCGTCATATGGCAAAATATCGCGGCGATAGCGGCGGTTATTATCATTATTCTCGCCTCCGTGGGTCTTTTCAGTCACCGTTTCTTTGTACCATCATCGGCAGCGACTGGTACTCCAACATCGCATAACACACATGGTCAGACAACTCAGTCGTTGCATTCGCCCACTCCAGTTGCTTCATCATCCGTTGCCGCACCAACGGCCATTTCGTCATCCACGTCTGTATCTACTACAATGCCTGCACCGTTCGATGGCTGGAACAGGATAGCACTGGTTACTCCTGGTCGGGTTCTTGCCAACCTCAATTATCTTGCAGATTGCTGCACCACACTCGACTCAACTAGCTTGCCAGCCGGTACAATATTCGACGGGGTTTCACAGGATGGGCAAAATGTGATGTATCACACAGTAAACAACGGCACAACGGTGTATTATACACAGTTATCGGCAAGCAAAAATGTCGTAGTCTATACATTCAAAGGGGATGGAGGCAACGCAATCTGGTTGAATAGTACTTACGCCTTGATAACGACATTCAGCAGCGTCATTGCGGTAAATGTGCAAGCTGGCACAGCAACTACCTACTTACCATCGCTTATGGCCTCGCACTTGAATTTCTTTCGCACGCCATATCTCTATTTCACTGGCGGTGCGGACCGTAATGCGGATGCGCTGTATCGCATTGATATCAATACAGGTGCTGTGCAGCAGATAACGTTCGGTTCTATGGGGGCAACCTTCTGGCTTAGTCCTGATGGTACCACCGTCTACTTTGCGAACACGGTTGGCTCGGCTGGCAATTCCGGCATCTACGCTGTCAATAGCGATGGCTCGAATATGCATCTTTTGCGCCAGTATCCTTACGGGACGCCTATCGGTTACTCGCCGGATAATGCGCTTATAGTCATGCGTGTTGTCAATGGCGCGTTTCAGGTGCTGAAATTGGGAGCTACGGCGCAACAGGATCAGATTGAGCTGAACAATGCCGCGCCTGGAGCAACTGCGTTGTGCAAGACAACAAGTGTTGGCGCCGACCCTATCTGCGCTGGCGATTTTGCTCTTGCCCCTTACGGACATGCTCTGATTGCCCAGGGACTTTATGCCGATGGTACCTATGAAGTCTGGTCGAGTGACCTTACAACAGGCAAGCAAATGGCCGTGCCGTCGTTATCAGGTGTCCATACTCCTATACAACTGATTGGGTGGGATAAGATACCAACGCCGTGACGTAGTAATACTATGCAGATTAGCCTATATGAGGTAATTGAAGAGCTAAAGAGACCAGTAGAACAAATCACTATAGTATGCCCTATCCCCTTGTAACGTATCTGAATTCAGCACGTAAAATCATCATGGGGTTGTATGAAAGCTGTTGAAGATGAGTCCCAACTTGTAATGGAGGCCTGTCAAGGCTCGGTGTCTGCCTTTGAAACACTGGTAATACTCTATGAGCCACGCATCCGGCGCATGCTCTACAGCATGACGCAGGATGTACAATTGACGCAAGACCTGTGCCAGGAGACATTTCTCTCGGCATTTCGCGCTCTGCCCCGTATGGATGGGGAAGAGTTGCGTTTTGCTGCCTGGCTCTACCGCATTGCGCTCAATCAAGTCCGTAGCGAATGGCGTAAACGGAAACACGTCACCTGGATACCTCTTTCATCTCCTCAAGGTAATAATGAAGATGCTAACGATGAAATGAGTGAGGAGTATCTTGTCAGCACCGAACGTTTTGAAGAGGGCGTATTGGAACGTGATTTAGTACAACGAGTCCTCTCACAATTGCCGCCTGCCTCGGCAATGTGCCTTCTCCTGGATGCCGAAGGCTTTAGCTATAACGAAATTGCCGAAACAATGCAAGATTCACTCTCGGCTGTCCGAAGCCGCCTCTCGCGTGCCAGGCACTCCTTCCAACGTATCTACAATGGACTCGACCAGGAAACGCATTCATGATTGAGTCCATTGCTTGCCCTAACGTTTCTAACCAACCTCATGCTAAATCTTCACATAGTAGGCCACACACGGAATGCCCGAATAACCTCATCATAAGACCATTGCCTCCTGAAGTGAATTCGCGAAATCACGTCCTGGATCAAATGCACTGAGATCAATGGTGGTGTGATTGAATGGAGCAGGGATGCGAACGTGGCCCTGCGCGACATCACCAGCAAGGATGGCTTCGACGAGTAGTGCGGTAATTGGAGCATGCATCAGACCATGCCCTGAGAAGCCGACCGCGTGGATGAGATTTTGCTGCTGCGTGTCACGCCCGATGAGCGGATTAGAATCAGGCGTTGTCCCGTAGAACCCACAGGTTGTGGCTATAATGCCGCCCGCGTTAGCAAGTAGCGGCGTAAATTCCTCCATCTGTGCGAGGATGGCGTACCCGTAGTTGTCAATACCGTTATCATGGCGAAATGGGGGATCAATACGATCCTGGTCGTCATCGTTAAAGTGTGTCTCTGGTTCAGTCTCATGTCCCCAGGCAAGCAGCAAAAGATCATGTTCTGGTCGTGAGTGCGCTCCTCGATGGCTACCCACTCCATAAATGGTCATGGGAAGCTGATGCCAGGCTGTTGCCTCCATGATTGGCTGCGAAGGCTTTAAAAGATAGAGATAGCGTTTGAGCGGAGAGACACGTAATGTCATGCCGCCAATGCGCGGGCTGAGTCGGGCCGCCCAGATATTGGTGGCATTGATAAACCAGTCAGCCTCAAATGTCCCTTTGTTTGTCACTAACGCACGTATGCGATCAGCATGGAGTACGGCCCCAAGAACCTCTGTACCCTGGTGTATTTGCACGCCTAACTCTTTTGCCCGCCGGAAGCCTTCGCTATAAATCATATGTGGGAAGAGGAAGCCGTCGCTTGGACACCAGGTTGCTCCCACCAGACGGTCAGGAAGGAGATGGGGCCAGCGTTCCTGGACGCCTTGAGGAGTCAGCTCTTCAACTGGGAGCCCGAGGCGTTGCTGCATACTGGCAGCAGCCTGTGCATGTTGCCAGACCTGGGCCAGCTCGCGTTGTCTGCGAGGTTGCCAGACCGGGATCACGTCAGGGTCTTCGTAGAGGAACAGATAGCCGTTCTGGCGCATGACTGGTTGCTGGCGTACCTCGGCAGGACTATGTAAGATGTCATGGAAGGAACTATACCACCACTCGCTGTATTGCATCCCGGCGACTGTTTCTTCTGTACTGAATTGCGCTCGAATACCCGCGGCGGAACGGCTGGAAGAACCATTACCTAACTGGGCCTTTTCCAGTACCGTCACGCGGAAGCCACGCTCTGCTAACCGCACGGCAATCAGTGCGCTGGTTGCACCACCGCCAATGATGACAACGTGTTCGGCGGAAGAGGAACGTGCCATGATTGCTTATCCTTGTTGTTTGACTACCGCGATAGCGAAGCCGTCCGTATATTCGTCATCCATTGCCAGCGCGAGAGAGACCAGGCGTGGGTCGTTGGCGATACGCTTGTTATATTCGACGATACCTGCATTCCCTTCATCCTCCGCCGGGCGAAATCCCTTGCCGCCTCGGATACAATTGTCCGCGACAATAATGCTGCCAGGGCGTGTCAGGCGCAGCGCCCATTCAAGATACTGTGGATAGGGTGGCTTATCTGCGTCAATAAAGACGAGATCGAAAGGTGCTTCACTCTCTAATTGAGGCAGAAGGTCAAGCGCACTGCCGATACGTACCTCTGTGCGGTCGGATACGCCAGCTCTGGCAAATGATTGACGCACAATATCGGCATGATGAGGGTCCACTTCAAGCGTAATCAAACGTCCCCCGGCAAGCAGACTGCGAGCCAGCCAGATACCGCTATAGCCAGCCAGAGAGCCGATTTCCAGAATTTTGTGTGCATTACAGGCGGCAGCCAGTAGTTGCAGCAACTTCCCTTGGATTGGCGATATTTGAATTGATGGCAGTCCCTCTTGTTGTGCAGTCGTTAATGCTGCTTGCAAGCCTGCGTCCTCCGGGGCAAACGTCGCGGTGATAGCGGCCTCGATATCATAGCGCGTTTTTGCCTCCTGTCGGTATCTTTCCCATTCTGTCTGGTAGTCGGTCATGCTGTTTTTGTCCTCTCTGTTCTTCTAGTCTGGTATGTTTATCCACAGTTTCTGTGACCTGTGGCTCGTATTGCTTCAAGGTATTTTCAACCCATGTTAGATTGAGCAAGGCGTGACAGTCGGCGTAGGCGGTGCGTGCCTCGTGCAAGCAATCCAACCCTCTCTGGTAGTTTACATCACCCGGTTCGTTCCGTTCAAGTAACGTAACACCATAATTGTGTACAGTGCGGGCATAGTCCAGGCGCAAATCGCATTCACGGAAAACCTGCAACGCCTGCTCAAAATAGATATCCGCCTGTGTATAGTCGCCTTGCGTTGCCAGAATACGTCCCAGCAACTGTTGTGAGCGTGCCAGGATACGCGGCACTTCATATCGCTTTGCGTCTGCTATCGTCTGCAAGGCTTCTGAACAAGCGGCCTCAATGTCGCCGAGCAAGAAGTAGGTTGTCGCTAGAATGTAATGTCCCTCGACTGCTAAATCCGTTTCTAATTCCTCGGTGGCAATGGCACGTAGCACCGTTGAACGTGCCCGCAACAGCAAACGAATACATGTTGCCGAGGGGAGAGGAACACGTTCATGGCTTTCTTCTTCCTGGAGGTGACAGATAAAAATAGCCTGCTTTGTGCGCAAATCGGCAAGCGCCACGAGAGCAGCCCCTATACAACGGGCGCTCTTAATCGAGCGGGCTATCGTCAGTGCTTTGCGCACACTTTCCGCGGCACTCTGTAGATCCCCCTGATCCTGTAGTGCAGCCGCGAGAGAGACATTACACCAACTGGTATGTTCACGTTCATTGGTACGTTCAGAGATGGCAATGCTGCGCCTGAACCATTCTTCGGCTTCAAGCAAATTGCCGGTACGTGAGGCCATCTCGCCGAGGTTACCGCTTGCCACAGACATGATATGCAGATATCCCATGCGTTCGGCTAAGTCTAATGAGCGGTGCAGGTACGTTCTCGCTACTGCATGTTCTGCGCGCGAGGCGTGCGCAACCCCCAGATTGCTGCAAAGCTGTACCATTGCGATTACGAGACCGTGCCGCTCAAAGATAGAAAGCGCAGTATACATATGATTGAGCGCATCGCTCAATTGACCCACGCTTGCTGCGATAATGCCCAGCAACTCATGCGCTCTTCCAACTTCAAGCGGGTCGCCGACTATGGCTCGCTCTGTGTGCGTTTCAAATTGCAGCGATGAAACAACATCATTGTTTGAGCGAGCTACATGCAGCATGTTTTGGTCAGGCACCGTCTGTGATATATGGATTTTCGCAACCTCTACACTATTCGTGGCTTGCTCAATTTGCGTTACGCCGTTCTCTTGCATCGCCTGCTCAAGCATTTCTAATGCCTCGTGCGTGTAGCGACGTGCTTCATCATACAGTCCCTCTGTGCGTAGCCACGTTCCTTGTTGCAGGTGAACGCACGCCCACGCCGCCCCGGATGTTACATCCGCGTCAGCTAAGACCTGTTTTCCCCGTTTATACCATTCGTCAGCCTGCTCATAATCGCTGATAGACACCCAGGTGCGCCCTATTTCACGCATAATGAGCGCCTGGATTTGCGCTTCTCGCTTCCGTTCACACTCCGACATATGCACTTGTAACTGTTTTCGCAGCTCGAGAATGCAGATGTAGATTTGTCGCGCTTCTTCATAATTGCCTTGCACATAGCAACATTCACAGATGCGTTCCAGTAAACGTGCGACATGCAACACATCAAATGTTCCGGTTGGAACCTGCGACAGTTTCACTAACGTCGTTTCATCTACCTGGTTCCCCTGCAACAACACATTTTGTGACAGTGTTTGAATCGTTTGCCAGTAGTACTGCTCAGCCTCAGCGTAAGCAGCGAGCGAGAAGGCCTGGTGCGCGGCAACTTCGGCATAGAGGGCAATTTGTGCCGCTTCGCCGCCGCCCTTAGTGAGATGATAGGTAATACTGGCGGCTACCTTGCCTTCATTGTCTGCATACATTTGTAGGAGTGAGTTTGCCGCACGCCGGTGCAACTGTGCGCAACGGGCAGCTGAGAGTCGCTCGTAGAGATGGCTGACGATAAGAGGATGCCAGAAATGGTAGGTGATGCGTGCCCCGGTTCCTTCTTCGGTAAGTAAGCCTGCGCGTAGAGCCTCCTCGAGTAAGTCAAGCAAGGTATCCTCGGAGTATTCATTCGCCATATACAGTAATTGACGAAACTCAAAAGAGCCACCCAGTACGGCAGCTTTGCCGAGCAGTAGTTGACATTCATCGCTAAGTTTACCCAGACGGCGCTCCAGTACGGCTGCGATACCTTCCGGCAATGAACTGACTGGACCGACCGTTAACCCCCTGTCACGGTTGTTTTCGTCGCCGCGTAAGGATGTTGCTGTAGTTATTCCCAGTAATTGCAGTTCAGAAGCTGAAAGTGGTGGCAGCGTTGTTTCACTGACACGTGCCAACTCTTCTGCGAAGAAAGGATTGCCGGCTGCCTGCGTCTGAATACTTTGGATAACATTTTGTGGCAAATGGGCTACCAGTGAACCAATTTGGGAAGGTGTTAGCGGTTGTACTGGTACAGTCACAATCGCCTGCTCACGGCGCAGGTCGGTGATCAGATGGCGCAGGCTATGCGTTGAGGCTAGTTCTACGTCACGACATGTACCAATCAACAGAATCCGGTGTTCTTGCAGGTGGCGGGTGATATAGGCGAGGAGTTCGTGGCTACTTCCATCAGTCCAATGCAGATCATCAAGTACCAGTAGCAAGGGTGTTGTTTTGCTCAAGCCACTCAACAATGCCAGTGTAGCTTCCCACAGGTGCAATCGCTCCTGTTCTGGTGGCAATGGCGGATAAACCCGATTGGTCTGCGGGAGATACTCTCGCAATTCCGGCAGCAATGCACTGAGCCTTTCCAACATTGTTGGTGCATACAGCATAACGGCTGCGCTCTCATCACTGGCTTTCGGCCCCATATTGGCGATTAGTTCGTCCAGCGAAACATGCTGCAACAATGTCCGCAATAGCTCCACCCACGGACGGTAGGGAATGGCTCCTTCCTGCTCGTAAGCACGGCTCCACGCTACGCTCCACCCACGACTATTCGCCTCAAGGCTCAATTCTTCCGCCAATCGAGTTTTCCCGATACCTGTCTCGCCCATTAGCAAAATGAAATGTGGGCTGGGCAGTTCAGACAGGTGAGATAATGATCGCGCTGCTTCTGGAATATCCTCGGCCATAGACTCATCACGAGGCTTTTCTTCTATCGAAAGTAATAGCTGACTAAGTGTATCAAGCTCTTTTGTACGCCCGATCAACGGACTCTGGTTGTTGCGTCCAAATTGGCTACTGCTTACATAAATAGGGAGTGTACGAGCCGCATCCCTGGTTCGGCCCGGTACGTCTGGGTTGCCTGGACGTGAAGAAACTGCTGATAGCTCTTGAGAAGATGCACCAGTTACCTCTGGTATAGCTGGCTTGACCGACGGTGAGGATGGTGTAGCATCTCTATTTTTATTCGCCCCGCTAAGGGCCTTGTTACTGGTACCTTTCTGGAGTGCCTCAAAAAGTTCGCGTGTCTCCGGCAAGGGTTCACTTTCGTAATTCCGTTGGAGACGAGTTGCCAGCCGACGATAGGTACTGAGTGCTTCACCACGTCTATCTAAACGCGTGAGCAAGATCATCAGCCGTTGAACGGCAGTTTCATCAGTTGGGTCGGTCGCGAGCAAACGGTTGAGCGGATCCATTGCATTGACAAGATGTCCTCGTGCCTCATGTAACTCTGCTAATTTAAGTAAGAGGCTAATCCACCTACGGCGCAATGCTTCTCTTCGGGGCGCAGCCCATTCCGAGTAAAGCTCTTCAAGTAAGTAATCACCGCCATAGAGGCCAGCAGCCAGTTCGAGCAGGTGCTCGATTTGTTCTGCATCACTAACACTATGTGACTCGTTGAGCAATGCTTCAAATACTTCAGCATCTACCCAGATTTTACTACGGTCGGCGAGTTCCAGGATATCGCGCTCCGAACGTAACAAACGCGATGCCGCCGGGCGAGCTATCTCCGGTTCCAGAATCTGGCGTAGTTCATGCACTGCTCCATTCAAACGGTTGGCCGCAGTATCAATATCGAGGTCGGGCCACAATGCCTCCATTGCCTGCTCTCTCCCGATACGGCGGCCCACACTACTCAATAGACATCCTAGCAACGCACGCGGACGGCGCCGATACCATGTACGTGTCGCTACTGGTACCCATTCGTTACCTTCCAGGCGATCAATGCGGAATTGCCCCAGCACATAAATACGCAGCATTTGTGTGCTGGTCTGTTGTGGTACATTACGAGGTTCATCAGTTTTCTCAGGCCGTTGCAATTCTATTTCAACATCTTGAGGTGGGTGTATCCCAATATACTTGCTGACCGTGCGTCCATTCTCACTCCAGTATGCATACCAGTAGGGGCCATGCCCCATCCCATCACGACATTTACGGCATCGCTCCTTACCACAGCGCGTGAATTGTTGCCGATAGGTAACCTTATTGCTCAATTACTCACCCCCAGATGAGCCAGGCACTTCCATAAAAGAAGTGTGGGGGGAAAGAACTACCCTGTCCTTTCCCATCATACATCATTGTTACACACTCGGAAATATCTTGCGAGAAGCTTGCTAATGCTTAACAATTCCATTGTAAAAACTGGTATTCTGTTAAGAATTCCATTGTAAAAACTGGTATTCTGTTAAGAATTCCATTGTAAAAACTGGTATTCTGTTAAGAATTCCATTGTAAAAACTGGTATTCTGTTAAGAATTCCATTGTAAAAACTGGTATTCTGTTAAGAATTCCATCAGTCTTACAGAAGACAAGAATATTATAACCTATAAATAACCATTATCACAATCATTTTCACCAACATGTACCAGATTGATAGGCTTCATACCCTTTGGCAAGTAGAATCTCTATCTTCTCGACTGACGGCGTTTCAACCGAGCAAATGCCATAACTCTCAAAGATGCGACGAAATCACTGGCACATATCTCTGGATGCTTGACTTTCTGCCAAATCATCCTTATACTCAATATATGAGTACTTACTTGGTGAGTGATTGATGCGTCAATTTGCCAGAATGCGCTTCATCGTCATGGCGAGATCAATCATGCCAACTCGTGTGCAGCGAGTTCACCGGCAGGTACTTTTTTTCTGCAATGTGTTGCTGTTCATTATCGCGTCCGCATCCTGTTACGCCTGGCGTAAGAAATCGGAGGCACTCTTCGCCATTTCTCGTACATCCGGGTCTGCATCTGATAGCAAGCATACCAGCGTCTCCTGTGCAATGGGGTTGTCCAGGCGGGCGAGTATACTGGTGATACGTCGCCGTCGCTCCGGGTCACGATGGTTAGCCCATTGCAAAGCAACGGGTAAAATGCATGTGGCAATTTCCATATCATTGAGTGAAGGCAATTCTCCAAAAATGCTGATTAATATATCTTGCGTACTTTCATCGGCTGTAGTGATGAGTGATGCAAGTGGGAAGAAAACCGTGTTGGTGGGGAATACCCGCCACGTATAGGCGGGATAAGGATAGCGGAAAGGCCAGAAGCAGTCAAAAATCATTCTCAGGTATGCTTGCTGTTCTTTTATCGCCGTGTTGTTCACAGGGGTAATGCGTGTAGCCGCCATTACAAGCGTTACAAAGACATCCTGGGGTGTCGCCACAAAACCCGCCTGCACGAACAGGCGCAGCCAGCCAGCCGCTTCAACGCGCAACGCAGGTTGCTTATTTTGCAAGGTATGGGTACTCAGGATAATGATCAGGGTATTACGAAACGCGACTTGCTCTTTTGCGGGTAATTTCCAGAGACGCTTTTGTACTCGATTGATGGCAGTCGTCAGGTGAGAAGCCGTAGTCGCCGTCTCAACCTGTGCCAGCAGCTCTACTATTGATGAGGAATAAAAAGTAGCTGCTTTATTGTGCAAACGGCGTAAAAAAGTACTCACAGAAGTATTTAATCGGCTATGTCGGTCTAAAAATAACGTATCTGTTGTCTGGCTCATATATTACATGTTTCTCCATTAGTAGGTGTACCATGTATGCTCTCTACAGTTAATTATACCCGAGAACCCAAAAGTAACATCCGTTACTTACATTGTACACAATATAGCTCTGTCTGTCAATAATATAAAAGGCATAGCCCTGAAGGCATAGCTGTCTGAAAAAGTTATGCTTCATTGTAGCTATTGATACAATTATTTAGCAGAGACGCATGGGCAATAACCATGCGTCTCTGCTAGTTACGTTTTATAGAGGTAAAAGGTTGCACCCTGAAAGCGGCACCATGGTTTAGATTTTGCGGCCTTTGAGCAAAATGAAGTCGTTGGAAAAGCTCTCTAAATGACCGTCGGCGTCCACTTTGACTTCAAAATACTGCCGGGTGCGTTGGTCACCTGTTAGTATAAACTGGGTCAGCTTCGCTTTTTCGTCGTCCGGCATCTGCGAACGTCGTGTCCAATCATCATATTCATGCAGTTTTCGGAAATATTCAATGTGTTCGATCCGCAGTCCGGCCTGAGCGAAAAATGCTTGCCATTCTTCGGTTGTGCATGAGCGTCCATGTGAGGGGTCACGCCACTTTTCGACCGTATTATTGAAGGTATCAAGCAGTGGATCGCTGGGCGTCATACAATCAATCAATAGAAACAGACCTCCCGGTTTCAACACTCGTACCACTTCGTATACAGCCTGAGCTACATTGGGAAAGTGGTGCGCGGCAATCCGACATGTCACGCGATCAAACGACTCCGCCGGAAATGGTAGCTGTTCAGCGTCGGCAACCTCAAATTGGACATTGGTGATGCCCTGCGACAGGATGTATTCGCGTGCTTTTTCAAGAATGCGCGGCGTCAAGTCTGAGACCGTGACTTCTGCTACGAGTGGAGCAATTGCCAACGCGGTATGGCCGCCGCCTGTCGCGATATCCAATGCCTGCTGCTGTGGATTCCACTCGCCTATTTCGAGCAATCGTTGCAAATCATCGCCTGCACGATGAGAGAAACTGGCAACGTAGCTTTCAGCCGTGCGCGAGAAATAATCCTGTACCTGAGCCTTTTTTGCAGTGCTGTCCTGCTCTGGAGTTTGTGACATGTGTACCTTTATCCTATTCTCTGTGTATGTATGTTCCGAAGGCGGCTACCTTCAGTTGTATAGTAGTATACAACCTGAAAATAGTTTTCAAATTTTCACATCGCCTTATGAGCCATAGTCACTCAGGCAATCTCTGAGAGGGATACTATTGGCGCATCCATTCCCCTTTTTTACGTTTTCGATAGTCATGTGGGGTCACTCGCTCCCACTTACGAAACACCTTGGAGAAATAATTGGAATCGCTAGATCCGACGCGCGCCGCAATTTCTGTGACAGAGTCGTTGCTGTGATCCAACATGTATTTAGCTTCCTCAATTCTGAGCTTGTTGATATAATCGGTGAGAGTCATCCCCAGTGCTTTTTTGAAGGTGCGTGAAAGATGGGATGGGTTGACGCCAAGCGTATCGGCAATAGCTTGCAGGCTTAAGAGCTGATCAATATTGAAGCGAATAGAGGTGACTGCTTCCTTGATGATCGAGGGCAATGCTGCGACTGACACTTCTTTCACCAGATTACAGTAGGCTTTCGGCATCTCTTCATTCACGTATAATAACTCGGCTATACTCTGTGCTTGTTCTATCTGGATGGCGAATTTCCCTGAGACGCTATGGTATATCCAATCATGACTACATCAAGAGAACTCATTGACGTAAACGGGATCTGGAATTTTAAGCTGGATCACGGCACGGGGTTTGCAGAGGAATGGTTCGAGCATCCATTGCAGCAGACGATCCCGATGCCGGTCCCTGCTTCGTACAATGATCTCTATGAAGGGGAGGAATTTCGCAATCATATTGGTTGGGCCTGGTATGAACGGGAAATCGTCGTCCCAGACCATTTCTTCACGCAACGAATCGTGCTGCGCTTTGGCTCGGTGACACATGCTGCAAAAGTCTATGTCAATGGGCAGCTTGTCGTCGAACACACAGGGGGATTTACGCCGTTCGAGGCAGAAATCAATGCGTTCGTAAGCCCCGGCAAAAATCGCCTGACGGTCGCGGTCAACAATATTGTGGACTATACCACGCTTCCAGTGGGCAATTACCAGGACGAAGACGTGCCGGGAGTGGGAAAAGTGGTCACGGATACGCCAAACTTTGACTTTTTCAACTATGCAGGCATCCTGCGCCCCGTCAAACTCTACACAACTCCGAAAACCTACATCCGCGATATTACCATGACGACGGAGGTAGATGGACAGAACGCACGGGTAGGATATACCATTGAGACCGCAGGAGACGCGGAGGTTCGTGTCTTTATTCACAACGAGACAGGTGAAACCGTCGCAAGTGGCACTGGAGCGACCGGCCAACTGACCATCAAAGATGTGCATCTTTGGCAGCCATTGCATGCCTATTTATATTCCTGTGTGGTAGAATTGTGGCAGGATAGGCAGCGTCTCGATACCTACGAGGAACCGTTCGGCGTGCGAACAGTTATCCTCAAGGAGGGGAAATTCCTTATTAATGGGAAGCCGTTCTATTTTAAGGGCTTTGGCAGACATGAAGACTCCCATATTCACGGACGCGGGTTAGATGAAGTACTCAATGTGAAAGACCTGAATCTGTTGCAATGGATTGGTGCCAATTCCTTCCGCACCTCGCACTATCCCTATTCTGAAGAGCTGATGCGTCTCGCGGATCGTGAAGGATTTGTGGTGATTGATGAGGTGCCGGCGGTGGGATTGCATTTGAATTTTGGATCACTGCTGGGCGGTGGTGGCAAGTTGCATAATACGTGGGAAGAGTTGGGGATCACAGAACAGCATGCGCAGGCGATTCACGAGTTGATCGCACGCGATAAAAATCATGCCTGTGTAGTGATGTGGTCCATTGCGAACGAACCAGCCTCTGAATACGAAGGCGCTCATGAATACTTTCAACCCTTAGTCCAGCTTGCACGAGAACTCGACCCGCAAAAACGTCCCGTCGCCATCGTGATACACATGCTAGCAACTCCCGACAAGAATAAAGTTTCGGACCTCGTGGATGTGCTGGCGCTGAACTGCTACTATGGTTGGTATGTCCAGGGCGGCCAATTAGAGGTTGCCAGAGCCAACTTGCGTGCCGAGTTGACCCGCTGGACACAGGTGCAGCCAGGCAAACCCATGATGTTCACCGAATATGGCGCTGACACCATTGCGGGATTTCACGATACGACGCCCGTGATGTTTTCCGAAGAATATCAAGTGGCATGTCTGCAAGCCAATCACGAAGTGGCGGATGAGTTCCCCACCTTTATCGGTGAGCAGGTGTGGAACTTCGCGGATTTCCAGACCAGTCAGGGTATTATGCGTGTCCAGGGCAACAAAAAGGGCGTGTTCACCAGAGAACGCAAGCCGAAAATGGCGGCGCACTATCTCAGGGAACGCTGGATGGCGATTCCCGACTTTGGCTACAAAGCATAAGTACCAATTGCTAGACAGCAGCGAGAGGAGGAGATATGCCCGATACGAGATTTGATGTGCAAGGCCGCACAGCCGTTATCACAGGTGGCGGTGGTGTACTGGGTAGTGTCATGGCACACGCTCTGGCGAAGGCCGGTGTGCGCGTTGCCGTTCTCAGTTTGCACGCCGCTTCAGCGTCGAAAGTAGCTGAAGCTATACAAGCTGATGGCGGGGAAGCTCTTGGTATTGCCTGTGATGTGATGGATAGAACGAATCTGGAACGTGCGCGTTCTGAAGTTCTGGACAGCTTCGGCCATATTGATATACTGATCAACGCGGCTGGTGGAAACTCGCCGCACGCTACAACATCAGCCAATACCTCATTTTTTGATCTGGATGTTCATGCTGTTGATGCTGTACTGGATTTGAATTTTACTGGAACGTTTCAGAGTTGCCAGATCTTCGGGCGTGATATGGCCGAGCGCAAAGAGGGCGTGATGATCAACATCACCTCTATGAACGCGCTGCGCCCGCTTACGCGCATCCCTGCCTACAGTGCTGCCAAAGCCGCCGTCGCCAACTTCACACAGTGGCTTGCTGTCCATATGGCACAGGAATATAGTCCAGCAATTCGCGTGAATGCGATTGCTCCCGGCTTCTTTCTGACCGAACAGAATCACTTTCTCATGATTGATGCCGCGAGCGGCAAGCCGACACAGCGCGGCGCATCTATCCTGAACCAGACACCAATGGGGCGATTAGGCGAGGCAGACGATCTCGTTGGCACGCTGTTGTGGTTGGTCAGTCCGGCTTCATCGTTCGTGACCGGTATTGTAGTTCCTGTAGACGGTGGTTTCTCAGCCTATAGTGGGATCTAAAAAAGGAGTCAATGCATCATGGTTCTCGGAAAAGGTTCAACGACCGCAACGTTGACTACAGAGGATATACAACAATTGCTCGCCACAGCCGATGAAGAGTTACTCGTAGGAGCAGGGCTTGACCCGACCGGCAAGCGTATTCTGGTGATTATTCCCGATGGGACACGCACGGCTCCGATACCTTTGATGTTTCGCCTGCTCTACGCTCAATTTGGACAACGCGCCGCACAACTGGATTACTTAATTGCCCTGGGCACCCATCCACCCATGGCACACGAGGCCATTGACCACCTGGTCGGCACGACGGCTGCCGAACGGGCGGAGCGTTATCCCAACGTGCGCATCTTCAACCACGATTGGCACAATCCGCAGGCGCTTCAGACAATTGGCGTCATCTCACGTGCGGAGGCAGGCGAGCTGACTGGTGGATTGCTCGCTGATGATGTACCAGTTACGCTCAACCGCTTAATTTTCGACTACGACCTCTTGCTCATCTGTGGCCCGGTCTTTCCCCACGAGGTCGCGGGCTTCTCCGGGGGAGCCAAGTATCTCTTTCCCGGCATCGCGGGACCAGATATTATCAATTTCACCCACTGGCTGGGGGCGCTGGTGACCAGTATGGGTACCATCGGCATCAAGGATACCCCTGTCCGGCGCGTCATCACGCAGGCGGCAGGATTTGTACCCCGCCCTCTGCTCTGCATGGCGATGGTGATGCAGGGCCAGGATTTACACGGTCTCTTTATCGGCTCCCATACAGAAGCCTGGAGCCATGCCGCCGATTTGTCGGCACAGCTCAACATCATTTATGTGGATCGCCCTTTTCACCGGGTACTCTCTGCCCCGGCAGAGATGTACGATGATCTGTGGACGGCGGCTAAAGCGATGTATAAAACTGAGCCCGCGATTGCCAACGGAGGTGAAGTCATTATCTATGCTCCGCATATCACTGAGGTTTCCTATACGCACGGCCACCTGATTGACGAAGTCGGCTACCATGTGAAGGATTATTTCGTCAAGCAGTGGGATCGCTTTCGCCACGTGCCTGGCAGCATTCTGGCACACAGTACGCACGTCAAGGGAACGGGTACCTACGATGCGACAACCGGCCTCGAAACGCCGCGTATCTCGGTCACGCTGGCGACCGGCATTCCAGAGGAACGCTGCCGGCGCATCAATCTGGGCTATGCCGATTATCGAGAAATTGATCCCGAAACATGGAAAGGACGCGAACAGGAGGGCATACTTTACGTCCCTCACGCCGGTGAGATGCTGTTCCGCGCTCGCGGTATGTAGGGAAAGGAGATTGCACCAATGACGAATGACGAAGCCACCCTATCCGCTCCCCACAACTGGTCGCGGAGGATGCAGTAGAGGCCTGATCTGGAAGTTCTTATTTGCCCATGTATCACCCTTCTGCTTATATTCACGCTTACGGAACGCTATGCGGTTTCCCTGTTTCCAGTCAGTTCCAAATAGCTGCTAAATGTGCTACTATACACCTGTATTTGTTCCACAATAACGTCTCGTAGAGAGAATATGCTAGTATGCCCAACCTCGAAGGTTCTGTTGAGAATATCGTTTTTCGCAATGAAGACAACCATTATACTGTTGCGCGTTTCCGACCGAATGATAGCGGTCGGCTTTTTCGCGATGACTTGATGACGATTGTTGGCACTCTGCCTGGCATTCATGTTGGTGAACTATTATCGGTTGACGGCGAGTGGGAGCATGACCCCAAATACGGTCGCCAATTGCACGTCACTAGCTTCGTGCAGCGCCTTCCAGCCTCAAAAGAAGGCATGATGCGCTATCTCAGTTCCGGTTTGATCAAAGGCATTGGCCCCAAAAAAGCCAAACTCATTGTGGACCACTTTGGCGATCAGACGCTTGCGATTATCGAGCAACAACCGGAGCGCTTGAGCGACGTAAAGGGTATCAGCGCCAAAGACCGCGACCAGATTATCAAATCATGGTCGGAACAGACTGAAATTAAAGAATTGCATCTTTTCTTGCAGTCCCACGAAGTTTCGATGAACCTTGCGACGCGCATCTACAAACAATATGGCAAAGACTCAATCAAGGTCATCCGTGAGAATCCGTACCAACTTGCCCAGGATGTGAGTGGCATAGGTTTTATTACTGCCGATGAAATAGCCGTGAAGCTGGGTTTGCCGCCCGATAGCATTCCCCGCCTGGCGACTGGTCTCAAATATGTCCTGGCGCAGTCGGCCAACGACGATGGACACTGCTACTTGCCGGAAAAAGATTTGCTCATACGCGCCGCTACCATGTTGCGTACTCCTTATGAAGCCTTGCCTGAGGCAATGGAGCAGTTGCGCAGTGAACGCGACGTTTTCATTGAGCCTCCTTTACCGGTACTCCATGCCGTAAAACCTCAACCTGAGAGCGAGGATGAACCTCCAGTTGATTGGAGCGACATGGAAGACATGGGAGATATGGAACCGCAATCCCGCGTTTATTTCGGCCCCTTCTGGCACGCCGAAAATGGCTCGGCCCGTCTCTTGCGTATCTCAATGCTTGTGCCCAGCATACTTCCTCCGGTGAGCCAGCAGTTGTGGGACACAGTATTTGACCGCTTAAAACAGAATCGCAATATGCATCTGACGGAGAAACAGCGCGAAGCTGTGCAAATGGCCTATAGCAAGAAAGTCAGTATCCTGACCGGCGGCCCCGGCACGGGTAAATCCACCTCGATTCGCGCATTATTGATGTTGCTACGCAACCGCAAGATAGACGTTGCCCTTGCTGCACCGACGGGCCGCGCTGCCAAACGCCTCTCCGAAGCTACCGGCGCACAGGCAAGGACGCTGCATCGCTTGCTGGAATACGCGCCACATGACAACACGTACCAGCGCAACGAGGAGAATCCTCTGCCCTACCAGTTTGTGATAGTTGACGAATTCTCGATGGTGGATATCCTGCTCTTTTATCACCTGCTCAAAGCCCTGCCGAAGGATGCTCACCTCTTAATGGTGGGAGATGCCGATCAACTGCCTTCCGTTGGCCCCGGTAACGTATTGCGCGACCTGCTGCGCAGCGAGTCTATTCCGACAGTGCGTTTAACCGAACTTTTCCGCCAGGCGCAACAGAGCAAGATTATTGTCAATGCTCATCGTATCAACTCAGGACAAATGCCGTATTTGAAAAGCGAAGCCAACAGCGATTTCTTCTTTGTCACCGAAGAAGACCCTTTTCGGGCGCAACGTCTCGTGCTTGACCTTGTGCAACGCCGTTTGCCTGCCCGGTATCATCTCAATCCAATGACCGATATCCAGGTACTTGCCCCCATGTATAAGGGCCCGCTCGGTGTCACTATCCTCAATGAGGAACTGCAAGCGCAGCTCAACCCCACAGCGTCTGCGCAAGTTGAGTGGGCTGGACGCACAATTCGCGTCGGCGACAAAGTGATGCAGGTGCGCAACAACTACGATAAAGGCGTTTTCAACGGCGATGTCGGTTGGGTGCGCAGCATTCAAACGGAGGATACGTGCCTGAAAGTCGAATTTCTCGAAGAGGCCGGCCCATTACTGGTGAAATACGAATTTCACGAATTGGACGAATTGATGCTTGCCTATGCTGTGACTGTGCATAAAAGCCAGGGTAGCGAATATCCCGCTATTGTGCTACCCCTTACAACCGCACATTCTATGCTGCTCCAACGCAATCTGCTCTACACCGCAATCACCCGCGCCAAACGCCTCTGTGTTCTTGTCGGGCAACCGCGTGCATTAGACATTGCTGTCAGAAATAACCGCGTTGCACAACGCAATACGGGGCTGGCGGAACGTCTTATTATAATAAGTGGAAAAAGTAGGGAGACATTATTCTAAAAAGTATAGACACGTCTTATTAAATAGCGTACAATACATGAGTGCCTTTTAATACTCGCCAGGTTCCCCCAGAACCGGGTAAGGCCCCCTTTGCCTACCCATTTAATTACAGGCACCGCCTGTAACGTTCTACCTGCGCGATGGCACTCGCAGGTGTGAGTGTTTTAAGGCACTTGTTTAAATCCGACCTCTGAGGTAGAATATAAATCAGTTCGCCGTTGTTATACATGGTAAGCCTTGTTTTTCACTCATTGATAACCCCTGGGCTCTAATTTGGGGGTGCTAAATACCTGTTCATAGTATTTTTAGGGAGGACAGAATTTATGTCTGGAACAGAAACGTCAGCATCGGCTATCAACACGACGTCTGGTTACATTCACCCTGAAGTGTTGGTCGAGACGAGTTGGGTTGCCGACCATCTTAATGATCCTAATGTTCGCCTCATTGAGGTTGACGAAGACATATTGTTGTACGAAGTAGGCCATATTCCTGGTGCGGTCAAGCTTGACTGGCATGTCGATGTGCAGGATAAAATGGACCGTGACTTCATTAACCAGCGTGGTTTTGAGCAGTTGATGAGTCGTTGGGGCATCAGCAACGATACGACCATCGTTCTGTATGGCGATAAAAATAACTGGTACGCGGCATACTCGTTCTGGCTGTTCAAAATGTATGGCAATAACAATGCGAAAATCATGAACGGTGGACGCCAGAAGTGGGAGGCTGAGCAGCGCCAGTTGACAAAAGATGTACCGCATTTTGAACATACCACCTATCATGCGCAGCCTGCTGATGAGAGCATTCGTGCGTTCCGTGACGACGTTGCTGCCGGTCTCAAGAAACCCGGACGTGGCCTGATTGATGTACGCTCGCCGCAAGAATATAGCGGCGAATTGCTGCACATGGTCAACTATCCCCAGGAAGGTGCCATGCGCGGCGGTCATATCCCCGGCGCACAGAGTATTCCCTGGGCAACGGCGGCCAACCCTGACGGCACGTTTAAGTCGCCAGAAGAACTGCGCCAGATTTATGTTGGCAAAGGCATCACGCCCGATCAGGATGTCATCACCTATTGCCGTATTGGTGAGCGTTCTGCCCACACCTGGTTTGTATTGACCCAGTTGCTCGGCTACCCGCGTGTTCGCAACTACGATGGCTCGTGGACTGAGTGGGGCAACCTTGTACGCGCACCTATCGAGAAATAAACACATTGCATTGATGAATTCAGGCATTGATACATGCATATAATGCATACAATGCCTGGGTTCATTCCCCTGGAGTAACACTATATGGATCGTCAAGAAGCTATCGAATTTTTAATGGATCACTACGAAAACCCGCGCAATCACGGATCGCTGGAGCATGCCGATGTCAGTGTCACCGGTGGTAATCCCGGTTGCGCCGATGTTATCAGCATGTATGCGCGTTTTGGTGAAGATGGTAAGGTAGAGGCGGTCAACTGGGACGGCGAGGGGTGTACCATCAGTAGCGCGGCAGCATCTTATGTCACAGAAATAACACAGGGTATGACCGCCGCAGAGATTGAGCAAATGAGTTTTGAAGACCTCATCGAGCAGCTTGGTCGCGAACTCGTCATGACTCGTCCAACCTGTGCAACACTCGCGCTTGGCACCCTGAAAAAGGGCGTTCATGAGTATGTCATGCACAAAGCCGCCGCAGAAGCCAATTATTCTGATACCACGCAAACATCACCTGAAAAATAACCAGTGCGCTCGTACCCCATGTATGAGCGCACTTTATTGTATGCAGAGCTTCTGGCTTGTTATAATGCATCCCTGACGCGCCACCCAGCTAATAGCCTCAATGCCTGGTGCAGAAGTTGCTGGTGGTCAGGATCATTTAGCCAGCGACTGACGCCGGAAGGATGTGGCAAGGGCAAAAATATCATACCGTCTCGTTCGTCAAACGTCCCAATGCTATCTTCCAGACGCCCTTTGCCGTAATACGCCTCGATTGCCATCGTTCCCACCAACAAGACGACTTTTGGCTGTATAATGCGTATCTCAGCCTCAAGATAGGGTCTGCACAAAGCTATTTCTGGTGGCGAAGGTTTGCGGTCGCCGTTGCCACGAGCAGTTTTCCCAGGGTCGCAGCGTGTCAACGAACTCAGATAACAATGCTCATGCAGATAGCCTGGAGGAAACCCGGCCTGTTCCAGCCATTTTTGCAAAATGCGTCCGCCTGGTCCACTAAATGGAATATCTTTCGCAATAGAGCGGTGTCCCGGTGCCTGTCCAATTACCAGTATGTGGTCACTGGCTCGACCGCTCACAATGGGATGCGCAACAGGAATGTAGCTATGCTGCTGGCATAAGCGGCAAGCCAGGATACGTTCCTGTAAACGCGCAATTTCCGTTGCTCGATTGTCTATGATTGTCTCATCACTATTATTTTGCAAGGCTTGGTTTACTATACTCATAGGTCAAATGCCGGTAGTGGCCCCGATAGTAGGTCAAGGGAAGTGTATCGGTGTCTGTCGTTTTGTCCGCATATTCGGTGAGATTGGTGTTGGCTGTAACCTCTTCATCAGCAAATACTGCTCGACCATCCGTTCCCATTGCCACCACCTGACCAAGAAAAATCACATGGTCGCCCGCCGGATATTCCGCGACGACCCGCGTATCAATAAATGCTAATACACCATCGAGGATAGGCGAGCCAGTCGCCGCGGCATGATAATCCGCGTGACAGAAGTATTCGTATCGCTCTGGTGTCGAGGTAGCAAAACACTGTGAGAGTCGCTCCTGTTCATTTGTCAAAATATTGACGGCGAAGACGCCGCTTTCACGTATTGATGGAAGGGTTGTGCTGCTCAAATCAACACAGATTAATACTAATGGTGGGTCAAGTGAAACCGAACAGAATGCATTGACTGTTAAGCCTGCCATCGTCCCCTTACTACTCGTGGTTACGACACTGACACCTGTCGCGAATTGGCCCATTACTTGCCGGAAAAAATCTTTTTCAATTGTCATGTGACCATATATCCTTCACGCGGACGCTTCTCGCAGCGCCTTTAGCTATTATACGTAGTATCATACCTGCTTTGTTTCCTGTCAACAACTGTACGTTAGAACAGTACATACCTTCCGATGGCGGCCACGAGTTGCGAGAAGTAACGGCTGCCTCGTCAAGCGCGAAGGTTAGAACAGTACATACTCTCCGATGGCGGCCACGAGAGCCTCCACTACAATGACACATGAAGGTGGCACGTGTAACTACGAACTCATATCATTGTAGTGGTGACTCTCGTGGCCGCCATCTTGCCCCACCAATCAGTGTTTTATTGACATCATCACTCATACCTTTGTATACTACCACCATCACAGTTAATTGGAACTGTCGAACATCGGGTGGCCTGTGCAGATGCGTCGAAAAGCGTATTTGCGGGGCAGAATAGGGAAGCCGGTGCAATGCCGGCACAGTCGCGCTACTGTAACTGGTGAGCAACTTATCTTCTCGCGTGCATTCGCTATTTGCGTTCTATACATTCAATCAACGCATGCGAGAACCAGCCACTGTTCTAAATGATGAAGGGAAACGTTCATCAAGAGGGATGGGAAGGCGAGATGAGCAGCGTTTGGAGCCAGGAGTCAGGAGACCTGCCCGGTGTGTGTAAGTGGAAACCGATAATGAGCATGCCTCAAAGTATCGGTTGCCCAGGCTCATGATCCTTCGCGTAAGAGGAACGGGCTGCCGGGACATTTGTTGTATTGTCGTGCTGAAGCAATGCTTCACGGACGCGCCAGTACACATCAGAATACATCTGTATCCGTCTCTGGCTTATCTCTCTCCATCCCACGCGAGGTGACGGCGAGCGTTAGAACGTCTCGGAGGTTAGTGCAAGATGCGCTCCTATGTCATCTCTTCTCGACTGATTGTCCCATTGTTATTGGTCTTTCTTGTGTTGTTGAGTGCATGTGGGCAAAGCACCACCGCAACAACAAACTCATCGGCTCCTACTACCACTCCCACGGCGGCACTGGATGCTTATGGCACACCAATTACTTATCCAACAACCGCGCCACAACGCATTGTCTCGCTGACTCCCAACATCAGTGAGATGCTGGGCGCGTTGCACCTGGATAGCAAAGTCGTCGGCGTTGATTTCTACACCAATTATCCCGCCGACCTGACTTCGTTGCCAAAAGTTTCGGACGCCAACGGCAAATACACCGTTGAGCAGATTGTGGCCCTCAAACCCGATCTTGTGTTGAGTTATGGGCAGGACACAAAGCAATACGATGCGCAACTGCAAAGTCTTGGTTTGCACGTCGTAGATTTACCGTCCACCAATTTGTCAGGTATTCTGCAAGAAATGCTGGTGATTGGACGCTTAACCTTTACACAGTCCACCGCGACAAATGTTGTTCATCAACTCCAGCAGCAAATCAGCGCAATTAAAGCGAAAGTTGCTGGCACAACGCAGCCCAAAATGATGATCGAACTGGACGATAGTACTCCAGGCAAACCCTACGTGGCAGGAGGTGGTTCCTTCGATGATGAACTATTGCAGGATGCCAATGCGCAAAACATTTTTCACAGCGATACCACTAACGGTGGTTTTCCGCAAGTCACCGACGAAGCCGTCATCAACGCTAACCCGCAGTTCATCATCCTGACAGAAGACCCGCAATACGGCGGCAATGTTGCATCTGTGTACAAGCGTCCCAACTGGAGTGGCATCGCCGCATTGCAAAATCATCAAGTTTTTCGTGTCAATGCAAATTTAGTCGGACGGCCCGGTCCTCGTCTGGTCGAAGGCTTGCAATGTCTTGCCCAGATTGCCCATCCGGCCAGTTTCAACAACGCGCCCTTACCGTCGTATTGTACCGGAACCGTCTAAACAAAACCCGTTCGACGGTGGGGCGATTTGCGCTGGAACCGTCTAAACAAACTCTGTAGGGGCCGATTGATCGCGCCCACCGCCGATTGATCGGCCCGTGTCCCAGTAGTCACCTCAGCAAGGTTAGACAGTTGCCGATCAATCGGCGGTGGGCGCGATCAATCGGCCCCTACAGTTAGAGAGTACCATGAAATTAGCTATACGCGACAAAAAAACTGAAGAAAAATTACCTAAACGTCTACGAGGGTTCCCACCTGCACTCATTTTGTTGGGATTAGCTGTACTTTTGCTCATCGTCTTGTTTCTCGCAGTCAGCTTCGGCCCGGTATCTATTCCGATTGGCACCGTAGCCAGGATTATACTGAACGGTACTGGTCTGTTTCATTTTGCCAGGCAATGGGATTCCATTGATGAACTCATCATCTGGCAGGTACGTATGCCAGGTGTGGTGGGTGCGGCCCTCGTCGGTGCGGCGCTTGCCGTCGCGGGTACGCTGTTTCAGGGTATGTTGCGCAATCCATTGGCCGATCCATTTTTGATTGGCACGTCGTCAGGCGCGGCATTAGGCGCAACTATCTCTTTTGTATTACCGTTTGACACCATCTATGGCACTTACTTTCCCTTGACCCCTGTGTTGGCCTTTGTTGGGGCAATGATAACCGTCTTATTGGTCTATGCTATTGCTCGCAGCGATGGACGTACCCCCGTGGTAACGCTCCTTCTAGCGGGCGTTGTCGTCAATGCAGTACTCATAGCGTTCCAGACGCTTATTTTAACCCTCTATCCACACGCGCAATTTGGCATACAGGGTCTCTTCAACTGGCTCTCCGGCGGTATTGCAGTCACTAGCTGGCCGCCGATAATCGTAGTTGCAATCATCGTTATCGTGGCTATTCTTGGTTCCATGACCCTGTCAGGCGTTCTCGATGCCTTCGCGCTTGGCGAGGAGAGCGCCGCTCATCTTGGTTTGCCCGTCGAGCAACGCAAATTGCTTATCATTGTGCTTGGCTCGCTGCTCACAGCCGCCGCCGTCTCTATTAGTGGACTGATTGGCTTTGTCGGGCTGGTTATACCGCACGCATTGCGCCTGTTGCTTGGCCCGCGTCATCGTCTGCTTTTGCCCGCCTCTGCCCTCGGCGGCGCTATCTTTCTCACGCTGGCAGACCTGTTGGCACGTACCCTTATTGCTCCGGCTGTGCTGCCTGTCGGCGTCTTCACCGCCCTCGTCGGCGCACCCTTTTTCCTGTTCCTACTCAGGAGCAGTAAGCGAGAATACCAATGGTAAATGTAGGGGCTCGATTTATCGCGCCCGATAACACCGATGGTCACAATAATCCACTTTTGCGATTGCTAGGTGTTACCTTCGCTTATGGAGGCTCCGCGCGCCAACCATTGCTCTACGATGTGAATTTACAGGTGCAAGCAGGCGAGATGGTTGGCTTACTAGGGCCAAATGGCTCCGGCAAAACCACACTGCTCCGTCTCATGAGCGGCGTACTGCGCCCTCAACATGGCAAAGTGTTGCTGGAAAACCGTGACTTGCAACAATGGGGCAGACGCGGCGCTGCTCAACATATTGCCGTTGTGCCACAAGAACTACATGTGCCTTTTGCCTTTACCGTCGAAGACATGGTGAGCCTCGGACGCACACCCTTCATCAGTTTCCTCGGTTCGCAAGGCAAACACGACCAGCAAATTATTCAGCAAGCAATGGGTGCTGCCGAAATTACTCCGCTCACGCATCGAGTCTTCAACGAATTGAGCGGCGGCGAACGCCAGCGTGTCATGATTGCCATGGCCCTTGCACAACAACCAAAAATACTCTTGCTTGATGAACCAACATCGCATCTTGATATAAGATATCAGATCGATATCCTGGCACTGGCGCAAAAGCTGAACCGCGAAACGCATGTCACGGTCATTGCCGCCATGCACGATCTCAATCTTGCCGCTCGCTACTTTCCCCGTCTGTTGCTCTTCCAGCGCGGTATCGTCGCCGATGGTGGTCCCGCCGAAGTCCTTGAATCCGGTCTGCTCAGTCGCGTCTACGGCGTCAACGTGCAGGTAGGTATCCTGCGTGGTGCCGAGCATCTCAGCGTCCTGCCGCCTGGTAGCGAGCATCCCGACAGAGAATGTGACCCACAAAACCTGCCCAAAGTACATGTAATGGCCGGTGGCGGCTCTGGTGCAGTCATGATGCGTGCGTTTGCGGACGCTGGCATCCCTTTTACCGCCGGAGCTTTGAACATCGGCGATAGCGACCATACGCTGGCCTTGCGCCTTGCCAGTCGCGTTATCACAGAACAACCCTATGCGCCCATTGCTCCACAAACAGCAGCACAGGTGCGTGAAAGTCTACATCAAGCCGCAGTTCTTGTTCTTTGCCCGACGCCCATCGGCCCTGGCAACCTTACATTATTGCAAGAAGCAGTGCATGCTGCGCAACAAGGGTTAGCAGTAATATTGCTAGTCTCTCACATTCCTCCTCAAGATGAACCTTCCCCAACATTCATTACTCCAAATGAGCAGGAGCAATATCAAGAACTAGTCTCTCGCGATTACACAGGTGGTGCCGGTTTCCAGTTATTGAACGAACTTTTAGCCGCAGGAGCCACTATTGTGAATTCAGTGAGTGAGGCTGTGGAACTGGCGAAAAAATATATAGCCACCATGAATCGTTAAATTGGGCTAAATTGTACTTGCGAACATCGTTTCTATAGTCTATACTATTCTGGGCTGCAGGTAGGGACCGATTGGGCGCGTCCGTCGTCCTTACCCAACGATATGTGAAAAAATGGGGGATAAGGATGCGGACGCGATCAATCGGCCCCTATGTGTATCAGTACGCGCCGCGAAAACAGCCCAAATACAGCCACAGAGGAACCGCCAGAAATGACTGATGAGGAAAGAGCAGCCGTCACATTACGTTTGCCGTCAACGTTAAGTGCCTACAGTGGAGGCAAGAGCCAGATCGTGCTGCGAGCCAACACCGTAGAGCAACTTCTTGCTGCCCTGCAACTCCTGCATCCACGAGTCTGGGAACGCCTCTGTACAGAAGAAGGCCATGTGCGCGAACACATCAAGCTTTTCGTCAACAATGAAATGATCACCGGTCCCTATGGCCTGCACACTTCACTTAAACCTGGACAGGAGATTATCGTGATCCCTTCTGCTTCGAGTGCGTAATTGCTCCAGAACCCTGAAACTGACTCAACATCGTATGTCCAGAAGTTGGGTATTCTGGTTATCTGCTGCATGTAAGAACGAACAGGATGAGCTTTTTCGAGAAGTACATTCCTTTATGTGCTATTTTAGCAAGTGAAGCCGTTTCACGGACGTGTGCCCCACACTGTCAGTCCATAAAATACTCCGCCAAAGTCGTCGGCTAGCATCTCGGCAACCATCTGCTGGTGGAGTGCATTGAACTCGTCTTCAGTAACGAGGCCCATTTTCAGGAAAAAAGGTTGGGCCAGTCGGTAGACCGTGGTCCAGTTTTGAAACCAGCCTTCGCGGTCTTCTGCCTCAGCTGATAAGTCACATACATGTGATTTTTTCTGAATATCCTGGCAACCGGCCTGGAGTAACAACCTTCCTAACACGGCAGTGATGCCAATATTTCGCTCGTCGGGCGCAAAACAGCGTTTTTGTTGATGGGCTGTATGGAGTCCTATGCGGTTGATTTTCTCAAACGCTGGACTGGTCGTAATGGGTCCTTCAAATTCGGTGAGGCGAAGTGTTCCTCCTGGTCGGCATACGCGCACCAGTTCTTTCAGGAGGGTAGGCCATGTTGCTGGTGTCATCAATCCTTCTAGCAGACGTGCATTGATCAGGTCAAAGGATTGATCGGCAAAAGACAATGGTTCTAAGATATTTATCACTTGAAAATGAGCGTTTGAGAATCCTCGCGCTCGTGCGTGTGCCTGAGCATATCTAATCATGCGTTTACTGATATCGCCCCCAGTGACCTCGATATCTGGATAGTTTTCGGCTACACTCAATACCCATCCACCTGGACCACATGCAATATCCAGTATGTTGTGGACACCTTCAAGGTCGAGTGATCGTTCTGAGAATAATCCCCCCATGCTCCTGGTGGTTAACATATCCTGGTCGAGTAAACGTGCCATTTCGGCGGCGTCTTCCGTGTCAATGATGTAGGTGTTTTCTCTCTCAGATGAGTTTGGCGATGTAGTCATGAGCCTATCTCCAAGTCACATAAAACTTCCATCTGTCGGTTTTTATTCGCTAATATACTATTGTCTTTTCTATGATAGCATAAAATGGGGTTTCTGACCACTATGTTTTGTGCTGATTGAGAGAGAAGTTGCCATGTAAATATAGACGATACAATTACCCTCTGTATGGCCCACGCCCGTTTGTTTCCCATCCAGTATGGTATAGTATACTTTGTAAAGTATCAGCAATCCATCTTTATCATCAAGGAACAACTCAGGTACACATGAAAACCGAACCACGGAATACATACGATTCCACCGATATTGCGCAGGCTCCGCTAACTGTTTCCAACGCTGTTGCTTCTGCCGAGCATCCCAGTGCCTGGGGCGTGTTGCGCAACCGCAATTATGTACTATTATTCTGGGGACAACTTATTTCTTCGGCAGGCACACAGATGCAGGTGGTGGCCGTTGCATGGCAGGTATACATCCTGACGCATTCTGCTATTGCACTTGGCCTCGTCGGGTTGGTGCAGGCTATACCGCGTTTGATTTTTTCACTGGTGGGAGGCGTCTTTGCCGACGTGTTTGATCGCCGCAAGATGCTCCTGATCGTAGAAGTGGTGATGGCCTCTACATCAACTGTGCTGGCGCTTTGCACCATTTACCATGTCATCAACATGTTCATCATTTATGCCGTTGTGCTGGTTTCAGCCAGCATTTCGGCCTTTGAGTTTCCCACACGCCAGGCCATTATTCCTTCGCTGGTACCTCGCGAACGCATGAAAGATGCGCTCTCGCTTAATATGGCAATGATGCAACTCACCTTTATCATTGGCCCGATGCTGGGCGGGTTCGTAATTGGCTGGTTGGGGGTAGCTGATACGTACTGGATTGACGTGCTTTCCTACTTTGTCGTTGTCGGCTCTCTACTCTTGATGGCTATTCCTCGCGTCCCAGTTGAGAAACGCCCGCAAATGGGCATGGGTGCGTTGCTCGACGGCATGCGTTTCTTACGCGCCCATCCAGTGATTCTCGCGGTACTTTCACTAGAGCCTGTTAGGGACTCGAACTCAAAAACTGGTCAAGGACTAGAAAAGGCCGTCCATTGATGAAGCATGAGACAAGCGAACACCACCAAATGCAACCCGGCAAGGGTGGTAGGAAGTCGCT
>Ga0307372_10000479_pt1 | contig 71301 bp, 73 predicted proteins | sample OX1MG_FD_202533 | JGI IMG/M metagenome (GOLD analysis project Ga0307372, IMG submission 202533) | Soil microbial communities from Risofladan, Vaasa, Finland - OX-1 | ecosystem: Environmental > Terrestrial > Soil > Coastal area > Acid sulfate soil | place: Finland: Risofladan, Vaasa | collected... | reverse complement strand
AAAGAAGCCAATGATACTATGACTGCAGAACATAAGGAAGCAGTAACCCGGATTGTGAAGGTTGTCGTTGATATAGACCATTTCGGAGAAGTTTTTTGGTCCGATGCCGCGGCAGATCGTTATGAATTTTCTCTTATCGGTGTATTAGAAGGTTTGAAATACGAAAAGCAAAATAATGATAAAGAATATATGGAATTTGGTATAGGTTGTCTTAATGCGTTGGTTGCTGAATTTGAGAATCGTATTTGGGCAGAGCAGGAAATAAAAGAAAAAGGGATCGCATTCCAAACAAGTAAAGGGAGCGGGATGGGATTTGAAACACTCAATGACACAGTTCTCAAACTCGCGCAAAAAATGGGATATCAGCTTGTTGTCCGTAAAGACCCGCGGAAAGGCTACGTTCGTATTAAGACGTTACCGGCACAAGGAGGGGAAGACGGAATTGATTTAACACCCGTTTACGAAAAGCTCAAAGAGCTGGATCCGGACGCGACCTGGTTTCTTCATATCTCCAAAAAAATGCTTCTCAATGGTACGCCAAAAAACCCCAAAATGGTACCGACCAAACTCAGTCTGAAAGAGATAATCAAAGTACTTGAGAAAATTTAGAGTGACAAGTGAATAGTAACGAGTGACTAGGAAGTTTGTTAGGAATTTAACTTTGTTCTATTCACTAATTCACTCGTCACTAAATAATGGACAACTGTATTTTCTGCAAACTTGTAAAAAATGAGATCCCTTCGCTTCGTGTTTATGAAGATGCTGAAACAATCGCATTCATGGAATTGAATCCGTCGGCTCCAGGGCATGTGATGGTAATTTTAAAAAAGCACGGGAATAATATTTTGGAATACTCGCCAGATGAACTAGGAACATTAATGGGGAGCGTTCAGAAAGTGACAAAGAAAATTGAGCAAGCATTGAATCCTGAGTCGATCACTATGGGCATTAATCATAAAGAACGGCGAGGGGTCCCGCATCTGCATGTACATCTGATCCCACGATGGAAAAATGACAAAGGGGGAATACTCCAATCCATAGTCAAAAATGCACCAAAGGAAAGTAGGGAAGTGATTGCAGAAAAAATCCGGAAAGCGTAATTTCTAAGCAGCGTTTTTTTGTTGCTGGAGAGTAAATAATTCAACAGCTGTCTCTGCGATTGGGTGTGCCGATTCTTCTCTGGTACTTAGGGTAAAATGAGTACCGGGAACTACCTTCACTACATGGAAAACTTCATCGAACGGAAGTGTGTCATCTGCTCTCAATTTTGCATTTGCTGCTTCAATTTCACTTAGCATACTACCTTGTTGGAATGTTCTATCATCTCCCATTAATACCAATCCGGCATGTACTCCATGAACTGCCCGCATATAAATTGCTTCATCAATGGCATTAGAATATTGTGTTGCAATAGCATGTATTTGTTTTGCAGAACTAATAGGCCACCGGAGCACATGTCGAGCAGATGAAACGAGTCCACTTGCCATTACGCCCGTATCTTTATATCGTCTGTCTAGAAGAACAGCGCCCATTTCTCTTAACCCTCCAACAACAGTATTGGCAGATAATATTATCGGGTTTTGTCTATTAAACCCACCCGGTTCAGAATGTAGTATACTGCCGACTCTTTCAGGATTTAACCGTGTTGCTCTTGACCCATACACTCCTCCCATCGAAATAGTGAGAAGCGTTACCGTATCATGATCGGTGACTTCAGCTGCGTGTTCCATCAGCTCGGCTGCTATTGCTGCATATCTATCGATAGAGTGAGGCCCCGGTTCAAAAGAAAAACTAGGGATACCCAATTCATGTAACCGTTGCTGTATTTTGCGACCTCCTTTTTCAAATTGTGTAAATCCATGAGCAAATACTACTGCTTGGGGAATGGTAACTTCATCAGGAATGACACTTCTTACTCTTACTTTTTCTCCAGCCAGCCTATGTGTCTGTGGTCTATCAAATTGTCCATCAAATTCTCTATCCCATCCAGGCGTTAATAAATAACTTGCTGTTCTTCGCACTGGAGCTGTGACTTTGTCAATGGTTTCATCAACTAACTCTGCACCTTGAGCTAATCTCCTTATCACAGCAGTTGGAGAAAGGGGGAAGCTTCTTCCTGCATCTGCTCTTTCTGCTTCAGAGTTATTTTTTGGTTGTTCGTTGTCTCCATCACGAGGTCTTTCATCCGGTAGCTCTGCGCTTCCCAGAGAGCTAGATCCCGGCGGTCGGCCATTTCCATCATGCATACCTGTTTGCGTTTTTGGAGCGTCTGTTCTTTCATCAGCGGCGGGTGTCCTAGTACGGGATCGACCTGTGCCGGGCCGTTCTTCACTGACTGGATGAGCTGCAGCGACTTGCGGTGCTACGGCATTATCCGCATTATCTTCAGCGTGTGGAATTACCTGTCGAGTAGCGAATCTTTGATCTAATGGACTCCGTGCAAGTCTGTCTGAGCGTTGTGTGCCGCCAGGAATTCCTCTGACTGCGACGCCTCTTGATACCCTGGGTACAGTACTATGTGCTCTTTGTCTATGATCAGTTGCCAGAACGCTACCTACCTCACTAGTACGCTCTCTTTTTGCCATGTCTATGGGATTATATCAAAAGTTTATATCCGTTAATATGTTTATTTATTTCTGCTTTAAAAATGAAAAAGGTACTTTTATACTATGTAACTTATTATTACCTGTTTTTGTTTTATTTTCTGGACAAATATCAGACAAACGATTTATTAGTAGTGATTTACTTATCGCGAGAATTGGAGTAAAATAGTGCTGTAGAAATTTTTTTCTCGTTATTTTTTAGGGATTACATATTAATTACGAAAAATTTTACAAAGGGGGTGTTTTTTTATGGTATATGTTAAAAAATTACCAGGACAATCAGATGATCAGGTTATCCGGAACTTTTCTAAAAAAGTGATGGATGCAGGTATCGTACAGGAGGCCAAACGCCGGAAGTTCTATCTCAAACCTTCTCTTGCTAAAAAGCTTAAGAAAAAACTAAAGCAGGAAGAGGCTGCGCGGGTTAAGTTATTCTAATAAAAGATGCAAAAACCCAGGATACTTATTTATGTCGAGAGTCGTTATAAAGTCAACAGAAAACGCATAAAGTCAGCGGTGAATTTTGTGCTGGAAGATCAAAATATCCAGACACCACTTGAAGTATCAATTGCTATTGTCGGTGACCGCAAGATGCGGGCATTGAATAAGAAGTACCGTGATAAAGATAAAACGACCAATATCCTTTCATTTCCTCTCGCAGAAGGCGAGCAAACAAAATTGCCGACAGACATCATGCGGCTTGGTGATATCATAATTTCTTATCCTGAGGTAATTCGAGAAGCAGTAGAACAGGAGATGCTTGTTGATGACAGAGTTGATGAGCTGGTACAACATGGGATGCTGCATTTACTCGGATTGCACCATGAGTAGGTAGTGATTTCAGAAAACTCGGAAAACTCAGAGATCCGGAAATTCAGAGAGCCAGTGAACCGGAAAATATCTTTTCTGATATTCCGAATTTCTGGTATACTGATTTTCCGGCATTCTGATTATACTGAGTTTTCTGAATTATGGTTTTCTACAGAAAGTATCGACCCCAACGAATTGATGATCTTGATAGTGAGTCAGTCCGCAACACGTTATATGCAGTTCTCCAAAAAGAGGTTCCTCACGCGTTTCTTTTTACCGGGCCGAAAGGATTGGGCAAGACGTCAACTGCCCGGATTGTTGCCAAAGTCGTTAACTGTACGACTGCAAATACAAAAAGAGAAAAAAATTTGGAACCATGTGACACATGCGATCAATGTGTTTCTATCACGAACGGTACCAATATGGATGTACTGGAAATTGACGCCGCATCAAACCGCGGAATTGATGAGATTAGGGATTTGAAAGAAAAGATTCGGCTTGCACCTGTTTCCGCAAAGAGAAAAGTGTACATTATCGATGAAGTGCATATGCTTACAACTGAAGCGTTCAACGCGCTTCTGAAAACGCTTGAGGAACCGCCCGATCACGCGATGTTTATTCTTTGTACAACAGAAGCACACAAAGTGCCGGAGACGATTGTGTCACGGTGTTTTCAGATTATGTTTAAACCTGCGACCGAGGCAGAATTGGTGAGGTCATTTACGAGGATTGTGAAAGGGGAAAAGATTGCTATTGATGATGAAGCCATTAAGGTAATCGCTAGTATGGCTGATGGTGGCTTTCGGGATGGTGTGAAGATTTTGGAAGAATCTGCGCTGCTAGCAGTTGGTAAGAATATAACAAAAAAACTAGTAGAAGAAAAGTATAATTCTTCTAATACAGCAAAATACATAAATGATTTACTTAAAGAGCTGAAGAAGAAAGATGCAAAAACTAGTTTGCAAATAGTTCAAACAGTGTTTGAACAGGGTACTAATATTAAAAACTTTTTAGAAAAACTTATATCAACGCTGCATTTTTTATTATTGATTGAGGTTAAAGTTAACGATCAACCAGCTCCTTCACTATTTACATTAGACGAAATAAAACAACTGACAGAATTGTTTAGCAAAGCCTACACTGACATGAAATATACTGTCCTGCCACAGTTGCCTTTGGAGCTGGCGGTTATCGAATGGTGTGAATCCGCGCGGAGCCAAACGGAACAAAATACCGCATCAGACGCGGTTAAAGCAGAACCACTTGGTGCTGAACCAAAGAAACGTTTTATCGCCCAAGAAACTGAAGTTTCAGTTTCGTCTTTGCGTAAACAGGTGGGGACGATGAAGAAATTAAAAGCGATGTATGGTTCTGCAAAGCAGAATGAACCTGAAGAGGAAGTATCGATTACGACGACCTCAGCTGAATTGATGCATACCAGTGGTGACGGGACTGTTACTCAAGAATGGATGGAAGTATTTTGGAAAAGTTTAATCAGTGAAATGAAAAAGTACAATCATACTGTTGCCGGAGTGCTTCGAGGATGCACGATAAGCAGTTATGCTGATCAGAAGCTGGTGATCCAAACCGCATATAAATTTCATAAAGAACGGCTTGATGATATGAAGAATCGGGATGCTCTTTTGAAGATCAGTAAATTACTCACTGGAAAAGATGTGCAAATTGAGGTAGAATTAAGAAATAAGGCGCCGCGAATCTAAAGACATCGCGGCATCGCAGTTATAATTGAACTTAAGAATCAGGGAAAGCGAGGTGATTGTATGGCTTTTAATCCTTTTGGACAAATTGGAGAACTCAAAAAGATGCGAGATCAAGCAATGGCGATGCAGCGAGAGTTGCAGTCAGAGATTGTAGAGGTAAGCAAGCGTGGTGTCTATGTCAAAATCAGCGGTGACCAAAAAGTTCTTGAAATAAAAACCAATGGTAAATCCGATGATGATATCCGTGAAGCAGTCAATGAAGCTGTCAAAAAATCACAAGAAGTCGCGGCTAAAAAATTGCAGTCAATGACAGGTGGTCTCGGAGGTCTTGCCGGGATGCTCGGCGGAGGAAAATAGTTTGGAACACTCAGAAAATTCGGAGTATAAAGAATATCTGATAATTTGAATTTCAGATATTCTGGTTCTCTGAGCGTTCTGAGTTTTCCGGGAATAGTATGATCGGACAAACAAATACAGCTATGGAATCTGATGAATTTATTCTGTTAGCGGGCCGTGCCAATCCTCCGCTCGCGGAATCAATTGCTAAAATACTGAAGGTAGAAGTTACCTGTCCGATCAGTATTTTTTCCGACGGAGAGATCCGAGTCCGGATCAAGCCAAATTTACGCCGCAGAAATGTATTCCTCATACAATCTACCTCTATCCCGGTAAATGATCATATCATGGAACTTGCTCTTATGGCTGATGCTGCACGTCGTGCGAATGCGTCTGAAGTTACTGCGGTTATCCCGTATTTTGGTTATTCCCGTCAGGATAGAAAAGAAATGTCCCGTGTCCCAATCAGCGCATCAGCTGTTGCTTCACTTTTGGTCAATGCAGGAATTGATCGGATATTGACGCTTGATATCCATTCAGAACAAATGGAAGGATCGATCAAGCAGCCATGGGACAATGTCTACGGCAGCTACTCGTTATTACCGGCACTTAAAGAACGTAATATGCACAATCTCGTAGTTGCTTCACCTGATAAGGGTGGTTTTTTGCGGGCTGCCGGTTATGCAAAATTACTGCAAGCGGAAGGAATAGCAATTGCCTATAAAGAGCGGGATTTGGAAGTGAACAATGTTTCAGAGACAGTAAATATCATTGGTAATGTAAAAGACAAAGATGTGTTGTTGGTTGATGACATGATTGATACTGCCGGTACGATAGTCCATGCGGCAAATTTCATAAAAGAAAAAGGTGCTAGGAGCGTGCGTGTTGCCGCGACGCATGGATTATTTTCAGGAGATGCGTTGAAAAAAATCAATGAATCAACTATTGAAGAGATGATCATCACTGATTCTATAAAACCCAGAGAGGAAGTTTTGAATAACAAAAAAATCTCTGTTGTTACTGTTGCTCCGCTTCTGGCAGAAGCAATCCGCAGAATAAGAACCGGTGAATCTATCAGTCAGGCTCTAATATTGTGATGTGTGGTACAATAGCTTCATGAAACTTTTTTCAGGCTCTTCCAACAAGCCGCTCGCAGAAGCAATTGCAAAGGACCTTACGACAAAACTATCTCCGATTGAGACCATGATTTTTCCTGACGGAGAACGGCGGATCAAGCTCAATGCCAATGTTCTTGAAGAAAACACTGTTGTTATCCAATCGACCAATACACCTGTGGACCAGAATTACATTGAGCTCTTTTTTATCATCGATGCATTGAGGCGAAATGGTGCAAAATCAGTAACTGCCGTCATCCCATATCTTGGGTATCAGCGGCAGGATCATGTTTTTCGTGAAGGAGAAGTAGTTTCTCTTGATGTGATGATCCGATTTTTGGAATCATTGAAAGTTGACAAAGTGATAGCTCTTGATCTGCACTCCATCAAAATTCCGGAATTGTTTCATATTCCGATAACACATCTTTCAGCACTTCCTCTTTTTGCAGAGCGGATACAGAGTAAAGCGTTTAATACACTTGTTGATAGCAATAATCCTGATGACTTCCTAAAAGACACAATCCTTGTTTCACCCGATATGGGAGGACTGAGACGGATCGAGCAGATGTCTGAAATGCTCAGTGGCATTCCGTGGATAGCAACGGTAAAAGATCGGGATTTACGGACAGGGGATATTACTATAAAACAATTTGAAGGGCCACTCAATCCTTCAGATCTCCCCGGCAAACGGGCACTTATAGTAGATGATATGGTCTCAAGCGGCAATACAGTTGTGCAGTCGGCGCAGCTTCTGAAAGACAACGGTGTTGTCTCATGTGATGTTTTTGCAACTCATGCCGTCTTTTCCGAAGAGGCACCGGAGCTATTGCAGGAATCCAGCATTGACCGCGTGTATGTCACCGATACGGTGTTTATCTCGGAGGAAAAGTATTTTCCAAAATTACACGTACTATCTGTTGCGGAGATGATAAGCAAAGAACTGCACGCATAATTTTTAATTTTCAATTTACAATTTTCATTCAATTTTCAATGAGTCAATGTTTTAAAAATTGTAATTTAGTTTAAAATTAAAAATTTCATATTGAAAATTTATGAAGATACCAAGAGCAATACAACATGTTATTGAATCGTTTGAGCGGCTTCCCGGCATTGGGCCGAAAAGCGCTGAGCGGCTGACGTTTTATTTATTACACGTTCCACAAGGTGAACTAGATCGATTTGCCTCCGCGGTGCAAAACCTGAAAAAAGATACCGTAATTTGCTCAATTTGCTACAACATCGGAGAGTCCGATCCGTGTTCAATTTGCCTTGATTTGCAAAGAAATCATTCAGTAATTTGCGTTGTTGAACAGCCGCTTGATGTCATCGCTCTTGAGAAAAGTAAAAAATATCCTGGAGTTTATCATGTACTCAACGGGAAAATCGATCCATTGAACAATATAGGACCGGATGAAATTCGCATCAATGAACTTTTACAAAGAATAAAGAGTGAAGGTGATAGCGTTAAGGAAATAATATTGGCAACAAATCCTACAATGGAAGGTGAAGCGACGGCAATGTATATTAGCAAAAAACTCAAAACTCAAAACTCAAATCTCAAAATTTCCAGAATTGGAAGAGGTTTGCCGATTGGTGCTGATATCGAATACGCGGATCCAACAACACTTGAACGGGCAATGGAAGGAAGATCAGATTACTGAGATTTAAGATTGAAGAATCAAGATTAAAGAGAAAGATGTGATAGTATAGAAGTATGCCAAACTTTAATCCTTTTAACAATGATGACGAAGGTGCAAGTTTTGAGCAGGGAATGCCGGTCAGTCAGGCGGCAAAGAATGTAGCAAAAGCGGCAACTGCACAAGCGAGTCAGCAAGTAAAAGATGACACGAAAGCAATTGTAGATCAATTGTATGGCCTTACTCCTTCAGGACAAGATCAAGACACAGATAATGATGACCCTCAAGCTGCCGCTGGGCAGCATACTTCCAACACGGGAGGAGCGCAGTCAAAGACAGCAAGCGGCAACACCAATCAATCTCCGGAAGAACAGGCAAAAATGGAAAAAATCAGAAGTGAATTATTTGCTAACTACAGCATGAAATTCAAATCTGCACAAAATGCTGCCGGCATAAACAGTGCCACAATAGGTTTGGATCAGGAGATGGAAAAAGCTCGACAAATGCGAAAGCAGAAAGAGGAACAACGAAAGCAGGAGGAAGAAGAGGAAGAGCGACGGAAGAAAGAAGAGGAAGAAAAAAAGAAAGAAGAAGTTGCGTTGCCCGCAGGAAAAAAGACAGGATCAATGTTTGGTAAAAAGCAGCAGCAGCCAATGGCAGTACAACTAGCAAGGACAAAGACAGAAGTCAACCGGGGAACATCGGGATAACCAATTATTTGTTGGAACTTCAAATACTTTGCATTCGTGCTTGCTTCAGCTATAATGCAACCATATGCTAAAGCTTTATAACTCTCTCACAAAAAAAGTTGAAGAATTTAAACCGATTCATCCACTACAAGTTGGGATGTATACGTGTGGACCGACTGTGTATTCATTTGCCCACATTGGCAATTTCCGGACGTATACAATGGCTGATATTTTAAAACGTGTTCTGGAATATAACGGATATACTGTCAATTACATCATGAATTTGACTGATGTCGGCCATCTCACCGGTGACAACTTAGGTGATGCGGATTTAGGTGAAGACCGGATGGAAAAAGCGGCAAAGAAAGAAGGCAAGACAGCGTGGGAGATTGCGGAATTTTATGGCGATGTTTTTCTTAAGGATTTTGACAAGCTTAATTTGGAGAAACCAATAAAATTTGCCAAAGCAACCGACCACATAAAAGAACAGATTGACCTGGTAAAAAAGCTTGAAGAAAAAGGATTTACGTATAAGACTTCGGATGGCGTCTATTTTGATACTACCAAATTCCCTCAGTATGGCGCGTTATCCAGCTTAGATAAGATCAAAATTGCCCGGGTTGAGGAAAATCTTGAGAAAAAAAATCAGCGTGATTTTGCTTTATGGAAATTTTCTTATCCGGGTGGAGTATCGTTCAAAGAATATCTGGCACAATCCGGAAAGAAAGCAGATGAAGTGTCAAAACGCCAAATGGAGTGGAAAAGTCCGTGGGGGATAGGATTCCCAGGCTGGCATATCGAATGTTCTGCAATGAGTATGAAATATCTGGGAGAGACATTTGATATTCATACCGGCGGTATTGATCTAAAAGAAACACATCATCCTAATGAAATAGCACAAGCAGAAGCGGCGACTGGGAAGAAATTTGTAGACTATTGGTTACATGGCGCGTTTATTCTCGTTAACGGCGAGAGGATGAGTAAAAGTCAGGGCAATCTGTATACAGTGTATGATCTGGAAAAAGAAGGTTATGATGTTCTGGCATTGCGTTATTTATATCTCCAGACGCATTACCGGCAGGAAATGAATTTTACTTTTAATGCACTTGATGCCGCGCAAAATGCTTACAAAAAATTAGTCTTGGATATTAGTCGTTGGGAAGAACCTTCGGAAAGTCAGGGGAAAATGCCGGCGAGTATTTTTGAAGATTTTGAAAAGCGGTTTTTGGATGCTGTGAATGATGACCTTAATACATCGCAAGCACTTGCGGTCATGTGGGAAGTGGTAAAGTCTCAATATCCGAGTGGACCCAAGATGCGATTATTATTTAAGATGGACCGTGTGCTGGGATTGAATTTGCAGGAAATGAGTTTATTGATTCGCAACGCGCAACAAATTCTCCCCGGACATATCCAACAGTTAGTTGAAGAGCGCCAGCATTTACGAAAGCAGAGGAAATTTAATGCCGCAGATCAGATCCGTTCAAAGCTTGAAAAGTTAGGATATGAGTTGGAAGATACCAAAAAAGGTCCGAGAGTGACTAAAAAGTAGCTGTCCCCAAATTTATCTTTTCCTCAACGCCACGAAGAAACTGATAAGAAAATAGAGAAGGAGTGTTTGCCAGAAAATGATAGATATGAGTGTTGTACTGAGAAAAATTGCTACTGCTTCACGTTTGATACCATAGACGACAATTAATAATGAGCCAACTTTTGCTGCTAGAAAAAGAAGCAGGATTGCAATGATTGGTGAGAAAATCACTGGTAGCAGGACAGGTCGACGGATTGCTTCTTTGATAGAACGGTACGGGTGGAAGGTCATTCCAAGAAGCGTTTTCGTCCATAGATAACTCGAATAAACAACGATTACTCTTTTTTTCATAATCCACGAAATAATCCTAGGACAAAGTTAGTATATTCATGTCCTATAATTCCACGTAATACCAATGAAATAATAAATGCCAAAGGGATGAGATATCGCCATGGATGATCGCTGAGCCAAACGATTGCAAAGGCAAAAAATTTCGGAAAGGGGACTTGATCCATTGCCTTTTTTTGTTCTCGGGCACGTTCCTGGAGGAGCTGTACAAAATCACGTTCCTTCATACATTTATGTTGCTAGTTATTTAGATTTTATAAAAATATTTTCGTTCGGAACGAAATTTTTTCTTGAATACAGACTTCGTCATCCATTCTGCGAAAAAATTTATTCCTCTCTTACATAAGGTTATAATTTTTTATAAACTGCATTCTGGCCCGGTAGAGACGTGATTCGGTTGCCTTGAATGACAGGTTTAATTGCAGTGAAATAATCTTGACCGGCAATTCTTCGATGTAATGCATGCGGAGTATTTGCTGATACTTCTGGGAGAGTTTCTCAAGTGCCATTTGCAATCTCATTTTTAATTCTTCTTTTTCCAGCTGGAATTCCGGTTGATGTACTTCCTCATCAACAATTTTCAGGTAGGGAAATTGTGAGAAAATGAGGGATTTAATTTTCTGTTTGCGGTAAAAGTTCACTATTTTATAATGCGCGATTTGATAGATCCAAGATTTGACGCTTGTTTGTTTGTTAAGCGACGGCAGTCCGTCAACTGCATCGAGGAATACATCATTGAGAATTTCCTGCGCGTCTTCTGTTTTGGGCAGCTTGCTTTTTAAATATCTGAGGATGCCGGGTGAGTATTGCTGATAGAATGTCTCTACTGCATGGGCGTCGCCTTGGAGGATTTTCTCAACAATATGCATATGGTCTGATTATATAACAAAAACGAATGATTTAGCAAAAAAATACGACTTAGTAATTACCTACTATAGTATGAACGTGAGAACATATAAGACTGCTGCCGAGCGAAGGGCTGCAGTAGAGCATGAATTGGGGCTTAGTCTAAACAATATTGGAAAATATACATTCGATGAACAGGCTGCATCGACAAAAAATTGCGAGAATATGATCGGCGCTGCACAGGTTCCTATGGGAATTGCCGGGCCAATTGCAGTTTCTGGCGGATTTGCTCACGGTGATTTTTATCTGCCGTTGGCAACAACAGAAGGAGCACTTATCGCATCTGTTGCGCGCGGCTGTAAAGCGATAAATGTATCAGGCGGTGCATTTGTTAGTTCCCGTCGTGAAGGACAAACTCGCGGACCGGTTTTTGTTGTTTCATCGTCGAAAGAACGACAGGCGGCGCGTCTTTGGATTGAAAAAAACAAAAAAAGATTAGCAGAGACTGCGGAAAAAACTTCCCGTCATCTGCACATGGAAAACGTACTGGTGCGTGAGGTTGGACAGTATCTTTTTGTGCGGTTTGCTTTTGATACCGCCGATGCGATGGGGATGAATATGGTGACGATCGCATCAGAAGCGATGGCGCAGGTAATTGAGGAAGAGACCGGTGCGAAGTGTCTTTCGGTTGCCGGGAATTTTGATGTTGATAAAAAACCGTCCTGGCTGAATTTTATTAATAATAGAGGGTTTGTTGTCTGGGCAGAAACTGTTTTGCAAAAAGATATTTTACATTCAGTTCTTAAGACAACTGCTGAGGAGATGTTTGATGTATGGCTAGGGAAGTGTATGATTGGATCAGCGATGAGCGGTTCGATGGGCTTTAACGGGCATTATGCAAATATTATCGCGGCACTTTTTATCGCAACAGGTCAGGATCCGGCGCATGTCGTTGAGGGTAGCATGGGGATAACAACGACGAAAGTATTGCCAAAGGGAGATCTGTATGTTTCTATTTATTTACCAGCGCTTATTGTCGGAACTGTAGGAGGAGGAACCGGGTTGGCAACGCAGAAAGAAGCATTAGAGATTCTTGGAGTTGAGGGTGAAAATAACGTTGGAACGTTCGCAGAAATTATCGGTGGGGCTGTTCTAGCTGGTGAGCTTTCTCTGTTGGCAAGCCTTGCACAGGGAAGTTTGGGACGAGCGCACAAAGAGTTGGGAAGAGGAGAAAAGTAGATTTACGATTAAAGATTTAGGATTAAAGAGTAAAAAATCTTAAATCTTATTTCTTAAATCTTAAATCCAAATTTTATGTCAGGTATAGTTTCATACGGGGTATATGTTCCCCGATACAGAATACGATTGGAAGAGATCGCACTCGCGTGGGATAAAAATCCGGCCGAGATCATGACTGCTCTGCATATAGAGGAAAAAGCAGTTCCCAATTATGACGAAGACGCGGTAAGCATGGGCGTTGAGGCAAGTTTTGCTGCGTTGCAAAAAGCAAAGTTGCACGCATCGGCAATCCAAAGTGTTTTTGTCGGGTCTGAAAGCCATCCATACGCGGTCAATCCGACATCTTCAACAATTGCTGAGATTCTTGGAGTCGGTACTGATTATTTCGCGGCTGATTTGGAATTTGCCTGCAAGGCAGCGACTGCTGGGATGGGTATGACTGCTGGTCTTGTTGATAGTAAAAAAATCAAATACGGAATGGTGATTGGCGCGGATACCGCACAGGCAAAGCCAAGAGACATACTGGAATTTACCGCAGGAAGCGCAGCGGCATCCTACATTTTGGGAAGTGATACCGATAAGATAATCGCAAAAATTTTATCCATGTCTTCATTCACCTCTGATACCCCCGATTTCTGGCGGAGAGACGGCGCAAAATATCCTTCACACGCGGGACGCTTCACCGGCGAGCCTGCATATTTCCATCATGTCATCTCTGAAGGGAAGAAGCTTTTACAACAGAGCGGTTTGTCACCCAACGATTTTGATTATTGTGTGATCCATATGCCAAACGGAAAATTCCCCCGTGTTGCTGCAAAAAAGCTCGGGTTCACTGATGAACAACTCAAGCCTTCATTGACTGTTGATAAGATCGGCAATCCGTATACCGCGGCAGCACTGCTTGGTTTGGCAGCGGTTCTCGATATCGCAAAGCCTCATCAGAAAATCTTTTTTGTGTCATACGGATCGGGCGCCGGATCCGACGGATTTATCTTTGAAACGACCAGCCATATCGCAAAAAGAAACGGAGTTCCGGTCTCCGAATTAATAACGAAGAAAAAGGAAATTGGATATCTGGAATATTTGAAGAAAACCAAAAAATTATGAATGTACACATAGCAGGCGCTGCGGTAACAAAATTTGGTGAACATTGGACAAAAACACTTATCGATCTTGCGACCGATGCCGCATCTGAAGCCATAAAAGATGCTGCTGTTTCTCTGAAAGATATTGAAGGAGTTTTTGTCGGCAATATGCTTTCCGGCACCTTGCAGAGACAAGAACATTTGGGCGCGGCAGTTACATCGGCACTGGGGATTAATAAAAGTGCATTTAAGATCGAAGGCGCATGCGCATCCGGTGGACTGGCAGTGCATCTGGCAATTCAATCACTTCTTGCCGGTACCTATGAAACAGTTCTTGTTGTAGGTGTCGAAAAGATGACGGATTTTCCGCCGGAGGAAATCAGCTCGCTTCTCATGCGTGCAGGATCTGAAGAAGAGCGAGAAGCAGGTCTGACATTTCCGGCGCTCTATGCGCTACTTGCGAAAGCACACATGCAGGAGTTTGGTACGACGCGGGAACATATGGCACACGTCGCGGTAAAGAATCATTATCATGCAAGTCTCAATAGTAAAGCGCAATTTCCTTTTGAAGTATCCATTGAAAAAGTTTTGAATAGTTCCAAAGTGACCGATCCGTTCACCCTTCTTGATTCGTCACCGATAACAGACGGCGCGGCGGCACTCGTATTGACTGCCAAAAAAAGTTCATCAAAGAAGAAAGTCTCAATTATCGCAAGCACGGTTGTCACCGATACCATTGCTATTTCCGACCGGGCAAGTCTGACCGAACTTGCTGCGACAAAAAATGCAGCGAAAAAAGCGTTTTCTCTTGCAGGAGTATCACCAAAAGATATAGACATTATGGAAGTGCATGATTGTTTCACGATTGCCGAATTACTGGCGATGGAAGATCTGGGATTCTGCAAAAAAGGTGAAGGCGGAGCATATGTTGCCAGCGGGGCGACACGACTTGGCGGAAAAAAGCCGGTGAATACATCAGGCGGTCTGAAGGCATGCGGCCATCCGGTTGGAGCTACAGGAGTCAAACAATTGGTTGAGATTTATGATCAATTGCTTGGTCGCGGTGGGAAGAAACAAGTTACGAAAGCAAAGGTCGGTCTGACGCAGAATATCGGTGGAACCGGAGCGACTGCAGTCGTCCATATATTAAAGGTTTAAATTTATGACAAATACAATTGCATCTTGGAGAAAAACAAAAGAATTACATAAAGAACTTGGAAGAGTTGGAAAAATAGTGGTCTGGACGAGAATTTATGTTGCACCGGCAGGATTCCAACAGCAAGTTCCCTATGTCGTAGCAATAGTTGCATTTGATGATAAAGAAAAGAGAACACTCCAGCTGGTTGATTACGATGAAGAGCAATTAACGGTCGGTCAAAAAGTAATTACTGTCATACGTCGAGTCGGATTTCCCGGTAAAGAAGATATAATCACGTATGGCGTAAAAGTAAAACCGGTATGAAAAAGCAGAATAGCATAACTGTTTCTGCCCCGGGAAAAATTCATTTGATGGGTGAGCATGCGGTGGTCTACGGCAAACCGGCTCTTCTCGCAGCGATTAACATGCGATGCTCTGTACAGTTGATCTCTTCAGATAGTGACACTATCACTATCACCTCAGAAAATCTCAATAAAAAAATGACATATTCTCCCAATGAAATTATTGCTCTTACCAAAGAGGCGGAGAAAAAATGGGATGCATTTCAAAAGAATAACGACAGCTCATTATTGACGTTACATAGTGTAGATTTGCCTGCAATTGCAATAGGAGAAACGATCGCTTTTTTACAAAAAAGACTACCATCCGAGTTTGATCTTATAATCAATTCAGCGATCCCTATCGGATCAGGGCTCGGTTCTTCGGCAGCACTATCGGTAGCTATTGTTGCAGCTGTAATGCAGTTTGTTACGAAAAAGATTGATAAAGAAACGGTTAACACCATCGCTTTTCGAATCGAACAGCGAATCCATGGAAACCCTTCAGGAGGAGATAATACCATTTGTTGTTATGGAGGCATTGGGCTTTTTCAAAATAAATCTTTTACCAAAAAATTGTTACAATCAAAGGCAAATTTTTTATTGATAGACAGCGGCAGACCAACTGAAACTACCGGTGAAATGGTAAGTCTTGTCGGGAGATTGCAAAAAGAGAACAGGAGCATGTTTGCGCAGTTTCTTTCTGATCAGGAACAAGTAACCCGAGATTTGGTTTCGGTTTTACAAAACAGTAATGAAGAGAATCTTATGGATCTAATCAAAAGAGGAGAGCGAAATCTCGAAAAAATAGGCGTTGTTTCGGATTCGGCAAAATCGCTCATTGCACTGATTGAAAAAGAAGGAGGGGCTGCAAAGATCTGTGGTGCAGGAGGAAGGAAAAAAGGATCAGGAATGCTTCTTGTCTATCATCCTGAGAAAGAAAAACTGAAAAAAAGTTTATTATTAAATAAAAACCCATTGTATGATATTATGCTGGGAAGTGAAGGAGTGATGTTAAATTGATGAAAAAAATAACTGTATCAGCACCGGGGAAATTGATGCTTTTGGGGGATCATGCTGTTGTGCATAACAGACCGTGTCTCGTGACCGCAGTTGATCAGCGGATGGAAGCGACTGTTACCCGTTTGGATGTCCCGGAATTGCAGTTGGAGGCGCCCGGTGTAAAGGTGATTGGGTATAAAAAAAGTTTGAAGGATCTCGGTAAAGGAGAGATCCCGAAAGGTGCGAAATTTGTCGAGATAGCTGTTAAAAATTTTCTGAAAAAATACCAATTCAAAGGCGGCTTGCGAGTCGAGACGTCATCAGCGTTTTCTTCACAAGTAGGTTTCGGATCTTCATCTGCATCGACAGTCTGTATGGTGAAAGCTCTTTCAGAGTTAACCGGGAGTAAATTGGATAACAAATCGTTATTTAATCTTGCATACAAAACAGTTATAGATATTCAAGGTGTTGGGTCCGGGTTTGATATCGCTGCGGGAATTTATGGAGGTATTTTATATTTTGTTGGTGGAGGAAAAGTAATTACCCCTATTTCTGTTGCGAATTTTCCGCTCATTGTTGGATATAGCGGGAGCAAAGGTGATACACCGACACTCGTCAAGATGGTAGGAGCAAAGTTAAAAGAATATCCCAAAATTTATCCTGTTCTTTTTGACGTCAGTACGACATGTGTTGAGACAGGAAAGAAAGCATTAATCGCTGGAGATTTTGAGAAGTTTGGTGAGTTGATGAATATCAATGAAGGATTATTGAGCGCTTATGGCGTAGAGACCGAGACATTGGCGGCGATGAATTATGCCGCGCGAAGTGCAGGAGCATACGGTGCAAAATTGTCAGGCGCCGGCGGAGGAGACTGCATGATTGCACTTGCGCTAAGAGAAAAGAAAAAGGATGTTGAAAAAGCAATTACTGTTGCCGGTGGTGAAGTGATTGCTGTCAAGACAAATGCGGAAGGAGTCCGTGTAGAAAAGAGTTTACAATAACTATGAAAGCTACAGCAGTCGCACCATCAAATATCGCGTTTATCAAATATTGGGGAGTCAAAGATGAGGTTTTACGACTTCCTAAAAACGGGAGTATTTCAATGAATTTAAGTAATCTTCTTACGACAACAACGGTTGAATTTAATTCAGATTTTTATCAAGATAGCATTACCGTTAATAATGTTCAAGAAATAATCGAAGGGAATAGAGTCATTAAGCATTTGGATAGAATACGTTCTTTAACAAAAATACAGTATAAAGCAAAAGTTATTTCTAAAAATAATTTTCCTACTTCAACGGGTCTTTCATCTTCTGCGTCTGGATTTGCAGCATTAACAGTTGCTGCTGCCGCAGCGGCGGGTTTGAAACTTTCAGAAAAAGAATTATCGATTCTGGCAAGACAGGGTTCAGGTTCTGCTTGCAGATCAATTCCCGACGGATTTGTTGAGTGGCTTGATGGCGATACGAGTGAGACTTCATATGCTGTTTCGTTATACCCAAAAGATCATTGGGATATTATCGACGTTGTTGCGGTTGTCAGTACCAATAAAAAAGAAATCAGTTCTACAGAGGGACATAAACTTGCAACAACGAGTCTATTTTTTGACAGAAGATTGCAACTTAATAAAGAAAAAATGCGTCTGGTTAAGCGATATATAAAAGAAAAAAATTTCACCGCTTTTGGAAACGTTATAGAAGCTGAGGCACTTGAATTACATGCGATTTATCTTACATCTCAACCTTCACTTATCTATTTATTGCCAGCGAGTTTGCGTTTGTTACATCTGGTAAAAAAATGGCGGCAAGAAGGGTTGGAAGTTTATTTTACTCTCAATACTGGACAAGACGTCCATATTATTTGTGAAAAAAAGAATGCGAAAAAAGTTGTAAAGAAGCTTTCAGAAATGGAGGAAGTACAAAACACGATTATTAATTATCCGAGTAAGGGCGCACATTTGATAAAAAAGCATTTATTTTAATATGGAAGAATTGGTTGTACTCGTGAATGATAACAATGAAGAAATCGGTACGATGCCGAAGCTTGAAGCACATACTGCGCATACGCCGCTGCATCGGGCTTTTTCGGTGTATGTATTTAATAAAGAGGGCAAGTTTCTCCTGACCCAAAGGGCACTGAGTAAAAAAGTGTTTCCGGGAATATGGACCAACAGCTGTTGTGGACATCCTGGGCCGGGTGAAAAGACCGAAGATGCGATACAGCGAAGATTGCAACTTGAACTCGGTTTACAACCCAAAAAAATAAAACTTATCCTGCCGAATTTCCGCTATACTGCAAAGATGAATGGTATAGTTGAAAACGAAATTTGTCCGGTCTATATCGCGACAGTGTCAAAAGAACCCCGTCCAAATCCGGAAGAAGTTGAGGAATATGAATGGGTTGATTGGGAAGAGTTTCAGAAAAGCATTAAGAAAAATCCGAGGAAGTATTCGAAATGGTGCAGGGAACAAGTGGAAGAATTAAAGAATAATTCCAATTTCAAATCGCAAATCTCAAAATTTTAAAAGATTTTATATTTGAGATGTAGATTTGACATTTGATTTTTGAGATTTTAGATTAATATGATAAATCACATTGCTCTTATTATGGATGGAAATCGCCGCTGGGCGAGGGAGAAAAAACTTCCGGCTTTTGCCGGACATCGGAAAGGATACCAGCAAATTGAAAAGATCGTCCAGCGCGCGCAGGATCATGATATACCGTATATCACGTTCTGGGCGTTCTCCACGGAAAATTGGCGCAGGGATCAGAAAGAGGTCGGTTATCTGATGGATCTTTTCCGTACTGCTCTGCGGGGAGGACTCTTGAAAAAATTGATCAAAAAAGGCGGGAAGATCCAGGTTCTGGGAAATCTTATAGCTTTTCCAGAAGACATCCAAAAGGGGATAGCAAAGGTTATTGAGGAATCCAAGGACAATACCAAGATCACTGTCAATATCGCGCTCAACTACGGAGGCAGGGAGGAGATCGTGCAAGCCGTGCAACAAATTGTTACGGATAAGATCGATAAGAATGATATTACGGAAGAATTGATTTCGCAGTATTTATACACCAAGCACCAGCCTGATCCGGATCTCGTGATCCGTACCGGTGGATCTCAACGGTTGAGCGGTTATCTACCATGGCAGAGTGTTTATAGCGAATTATATTTCACCGATACGTTCTGGCCGGATTTTGATGAGAAAGAATTCGACAACGCGCTTGCGGAATACGAGCGAAGAGAAAGACGGTTTGGGAAATGATTTGATCAAGCATCAAACTTATTTATCGCTCGGAATGATTTTTTTCTTGGACTCGCCTTTAGAGTTTTAGTTTAATTTGTACCTCCGCTCTCCGAGCACCATCAGAATGCTAGTCTATGTGAAAGAGGCATTCGTCCTGGCGAAAATTCTTTTTCCTCGCTTATAAGAAATCACTAAGCACATTATTCTCAAAACATAACGTTGCGGAATTTGGCTCAGCACAGTATACTTTTGTGTATGTCGTATCAATTTCACCTCTCAGTGGTCGGCGGGACGTTTGACCGCTTTCATGCCGGACATCGAAAATTATTAACAACTGCTTTTGAACAATCCGAGAACGTTACTATCGGTATCGCGACTGTGGAATTGTATGAAAATAAAAAATTGGCGCTGCTTATTGAAGAATATAATGACCGCGAAAAAGCTGTTGTACAATTCCTTTCAGACAATGGTTTTACCGATCGCTCAGAAATAATCCAGATCAATGACATCTACGGAACGAGTATCGATTCAGATTCTATTGACGCGATCTTTGTCACCGAAAGCACCAAGCCAAATGCGCTGAAAATAAATGAGGAACGGGATAAACGGGGTTTTAAATCTTTAGAGATCATCACAGTTCCTTTTGTTCTTGGTGATGACGGTGAGATGATCTCTTCAGCGCGGATCCGCAAGGGACTTATCGACCGGGAAGGGAAGTCCTACAGCAAATTATTTGAAAGACAGGAAGTGTATGTTCTTCCCGAAGAAGCGCGTGATGAGATGCGACATCCGATCGGGCCGGTCTATACCGATATGCATGAAGTTATTTCATTACTTCAGCCGCGTACGATTTTGATCGCAGTCGGCGATATTGTGGCAGCGTCCGCTCAGCAGGCAGGAAGACTGGCGGAGATCAATATCACCGACGGTAAGACGCGCAGGCAGAATTTAGAGCCCACACGTGCCAATTCATTTTCTGAAATGACACGCAGAACAACGGAAAACCCCGCAGGGACAATTACTCAAAAAGCAGCGAAAACGATATTTGCAGCAATTTCCAATTATTTAACAAACCACACAGAGCAGCTGATAGCCGTAAATGGTGAGGAGGATTTACTGGCGATTCCGGCGATACTCCTTGCTCCATTGTCTGCTGTTGTTATATACGGGCAGTTTGACCGCGGAATTGTTGTTGTTGATGTGACAGAACATAACAAAAAGCGCGCGCAATACCTCTTTGGGAAATTTCAATAACATATCACCACCTCCTTTCTCCATTCTTTAATCCATTTCGGGCAGTCGATCTCGCGCTTGTTGAGAAAAGTGGTTGCGGATTGTATCCGAGAATTATCTTCATGAGTCCGACTGTTTGTTCCAGCGCAATTGGCAGGATATCCGCGTCTTTTGTGCCGCAGGTGAGGTGAATATGAAATCTCCCAAAAGGATCACGAACCCAGTTCCATGTGGTCCGTCCGGCATAGGTTGCGCGTCTGGCGCCTTTTTTCATTTTGTATTGGCAGAGGTATTCAAGAAGGATATGTTCGAAGAGGTGTCCGATTTCGGTATTTTGTACTTCTTCACAGAAGGGGAGATCTTGCTCATTGTAGCAGGTGGTTGCAAGAACCGACGGGAGATTTTCCAGCAGGAGATCCGTGACAAGGGGAATTTCTTGTGTGTTGATTTGGTTGTATAGTACGTCCATAGTTATCCTCGTTCTTGTTCTTTTCTGGATTACTGCGAGTGAAAATAAATTCTCGACGAAGTATTTCTGCATAAATGGTTGTGATACATTCCAGTTCTGCCGGAATACTTTCGGTTTGGGAGATAAAGCCTGATTCATAGAGATAAATTCTTTATTGTCACTTAATGTACTGCGTAAGCTCTTCTTTTCTTACGTTTTTCTTACGGTTCTTATCTCACTGTATACATTTCACAGGGTGATGTCAAGCTGATCAGGCACGAAAATCGAGGCTAAAAGGCGTGTGAAAATTATCGGAACATTTTCTTACAAAGAGTCGTGTGATGAGAAAGTTTTTATAAAGGCATAGCAGAGCCTTTTTTCCAGCATGTCAGTTGGGGTTTCTTATGTGGTGTATAAACAATTGGTCCCACTTGTGTACAGAGATAGTCCGGCGGACAGTCGGCGTTGGTATTGCATTTTATGCTGCCACTTGCTGGTTGGGAGGGAGACGCCGAAATCGGTTGAGAAATCGATGGAAAAGCAGACGGTGATCGCGTGGGGAGTATTTTAAATATAATTGTTCCCTGCTGTGGTTTTTTCTTATCGATCTGCCGTTGATAATACGTGCCGTAAAAAAACGCGAGAACAGGTAAAATGACAAGCATTGAAAGTGCGAGGTATTTGGAAAATGGCGTCATCGTCGTAGCCCACTGAGGAAGTTTATTCTTACTCATACTTTAACTATGGAAAAAAGAAGGGGAGAAGTCAAGGTTATGTTTAAACTTAAACAAGTGAAGTTAGTTGCAGCCTACTGTGTTAACCGATGCGGAGCCGTTGATCTGCTGGCCGTCTTTTGTCTGACCGTTTAGTGTAGCAGTTGTCACACCGCACTCAAGTTCATTTGGAAAGTGGAGTACCATGTCAGTCATTCCATCTTTATTGACATCTTCAAGCGAATTTTGAGTTGATGATACTTTGGGTCCCATACCCATTTTGCCAAATGTTATTGTTTTTGGATCAACGGTTGTCGCGTCAAAGGTATCAGTTGAAAGGATGGCAACCGGAATAACTCCCTGGCTTTTTGGATTAATGGGTGCAGGTTGATTGCTCCCCGGTTTTATGAGAATAGATACGTCCATCGGGCCCGCCGGCTGCGTACCCTGATATATCACATCACGCTGTAGTTGTTGGCCGTAGGACCATGTGCGGTCTGTTTCTGCAATAGCATAGGTCACAGCACCGATGCCCGGGGTATTACCATCAAGTGATGAGTCGGTAATGGTAACACTAGGACCGACAGCTTCTTGAAATGCCGTTTTCCAACTACCCCAGAAGTGGACTTCCGGTCGAAAAGCAAACGGTTGACCGGTGTTGTTGGGTACGTTAAGAATCACTGTGAATGTATATTGTTTGTTCAGTTGACTATTATTAAGCGTCCAATCCGTTAGATCACCGGATTCTGATGAACTTGAAACTTGCTCTCCCTGATCAAGATTGGCCGGATAGGTTGTAGAAACTACAGTTACGTCAGGTACGTTTGTGGAAAGTAAAATACCAAGACCAGAGAGTTCAGACGCATACTGGGAATCTACCGGTGTCAGGGTAATTGTAACCGTCTGCTGTGTACCACCAACAGGGATCATTTCAGGACTGACAGTTCTTGTCGAATCATATCCAGTGGTGAAGCTGACTGCCGTAGAATAATTTGGTTGGATGATATTAAAATCTGCTGCATCGGTCGGCATCAACCAATCTGTACTATAATCCTGACCGGGTGTAAGGGTTGGGAGGTTATAAATATAAGGGAATGAAGGAACCGAATCAAAGATGGAAGAATCGTATCCACTTTTCAGAGTAATTGTAGGGTTGGTAATATCTGTCTGTCCATTATTTTGCATATTAAATTGCCAGATCTTGAATCCGTTTTGGACGGTATCTGCTTGTTGTGTTGTTGCGCTTTCTGGCATAATGATGTTGTTGGTTATTGTTTCGCCCGCATTCATGTCCGCGTCTTGTGCATGTGCTTTGTATTGGTGGGGTGCGACGAACAAGAGGCCAAGGAGCAGGGTAAAAATAAGAAGTGGGTTGCGTTTCATGTCTGTCCGCACAGTATACCTTTTGCAGGTACCATGCAATGATCTCTGTCACACAAGGACGTAATAAATGGGGGACATCTATCCTATATCCAAAACAGAAAATGTTTATGCTGCGGAGTGATGAGTTGAATGTATTATCTTTATTGCAAACTCTTGTGGTTATATTATTTTGTTATGGTGAAGTTATCACTTATCAGTAAAACATAGGTAGGTGGACCCATGGTGTTGTTTCCGGTAAATATCCACACAGCCATTTCGTTTGAACCTGCAGACAAAACTGAATTCGGCACCTTTATCGTCCATTTCGCTGAACCAGTATTATTAGTTGTAAATACCGGTATCTTGATATTCGTATTAAACAAGTCAGGCATAGCATTTATGACTGCATACCCAGCCCCGGTCCATTGAATCGGTGAATCAGCGTTACTCTCTATCCCACCGTTTGGCTGAATTGTGCCTGTTAGTGTTAGTGGGGTATTATACACCGAAGTTGGGTCATTATAGGATGCAAAAGTGATGGTGTACTGGTTACCTGAATACGTTCCGGTTACATCTGACTGGTAATCACAAGTGCCTGTCGGGTAACAATCATATCCGCTAAACGTTCCTGTTGCTATATCCTGGGAAGTATTAAATTCGTCATGATCAATATTATTTGTTGCATCATGCCAATTCATTCCACTATATCCATTAGGATCCATAGGTACTCTTTCTGGAGCGCCTTTCGTGTAGCTTTTGGTTGTCTTTGCGTAATAGGTCGTATTGGGAGTAAGACCGTTCATGTCGCCGATAATTTTTACCGCTGAATTTCCATTGGATTGTTTGACTGTTAGTTTTGATGCTGTATCAGAACCGGGAATGTCTTGTGCTCCATAGGGCGGTCCCGGCATGACACTTGCTGAGAGATTCCACGCAACATCTTGTTTATCTGCAGCATTTGCGCTCTGTTGTCCCGGGGCGATGAGCAATAATCCAAAGAGGAGAGTAAAAATAAGAAGTAATTTGCCATTCATATCTTTTGCACAATATACCTTTGCAGAAGTCAGTGCAATGATCTCACTCACACCGGGATGTGATGGGAGAGGAGAAGGGAAGTAAAAAGTTGGAACATTATTGCATGTCAAAAACAGAGCGATCTGCTGTTAACGATAATTCACTAGCTGATTTAAATAATAACTGTATAATAGATAAATAAAATGACTCAACAAGATGCACTCAATCTTCTCATGATGGGGAAGAACGTATACCTTACCGGACAAGCAGGAAGCGGCAAGACATACATCCTTAACCTTTATATAAATTATTTAAAGAAACACAAAGTTCCTGTAGCAATAACCGCTTCAACAGGAATTGCCGCTACCCATTTAAACGGCGGGACAATACATTCTTGGTCCGGTATTGGTATTAAAAGTCATTTAACCCACAATGATATAGCAAAAATTCTTGGCAATGAGAATAAACGGGCAAAATTACTGACTGCAAAAGTTCTCATTATAGATGAAATATCTATGTTTCACTCATATCGACTCGATATGGTGAATCAAATATGTAAATTAGCACGACAAGATAACCGCCCGTTTGGCGGTCTCCAAGTAATTCTCTGTGGTGATTTTTTTCAATTACCTCCTATAAATGAACAAGGCCTAGAAAAATCAGGCTTTGCTTATAAATCTGAAGCATGGGAAGAGCTTGATTTAACAGTTTGTTATTTGGATGAACAGCACCGTCAGTTGGATGATTCATTTCTCAAAGTATTAAATGATATACGCTCTCAAGATGTAAGTGAATACACTTTTGAGAAACTCTCAACGCGACTTAACAAAGAATTCTTAGAGCATATAATTCCAACTAAGTTGTATACACATAATGCAGATGTTGATGGCATTAATAATTTTGAGCTTGAAAAAATTGACAAACCTGTCCATCAGTACCATATGACAACGCAAGGGAATAAAGAGCTAGTTGATGTACTTAAAAAAGGTTGTCTTGCACCTGAAGAATTATTGATAAAAGAAGGAGCTCTCGTTATGTTTATCAAGAATAATCCAGCTAAGGGATATATTAATGGTACGCTTGGAAAAGTACAAGGGTTTGATACAGACGGCAATCCAATTGTACAAACATATGATGGAAAAGAAATTATTGCCATGCCTACGAGCTGGAAATTTGAGGAAAATGAAACGGTACTTGCTGAAATAAGCCAAGTTCCTCTCCGGCTTGCCTGGGCAATTACCGTACACAAAAGCCAAGGTATGAGTTTGGATGCAGCAGAAATAGATCTTTCGAAATCTTTTGCATATGGCATGGGATATGTTGCTCTTTCCCGCGTAAAATCATTGGAAGGTATTCGACTTCTTGGAATTAACGCAACTGCGTTTATGGTTGATAATGATGTCGCAAAGTTCGATGAAGTATTAAAGAAACTATCCCATGAAGCAACAGCAACGTTACAACAATTAGGAGAAAATAAAATTCGGGAGATACAAGAAGATTATTTACAAAGTATTATTCCAAAAGATATAGAAAAGAAAAATCATGAAAGCGGAATAAAAGAACTTTTTAATAAGTTCTTTGGCTAAAACTCCTTATCCAAAACAAGCAAATAATAGCCACTAAATTTGTTGTAGTTTTCTGAGAATGTTTCAATTTATCGAAACTCTCTGTTAGATCGTGGGTGTTGGGATGAGGAGAGTTAGCACAGCTAATAAACAATTAATAATCAAAATCAATCACGAGTTCTTCTGCCGGGGGGCGGAGTACGATCGTCTTGTCCGGTTCGGGGACATCTTCTGTTGCATACAACGCTTTCCCGACAGACGCGAAGACGCGTGCATATGCTTGTAGTTTGTTACCAAAAACTGCTTCACCCGCATCTGTTTCAACAGGCAAGCCAAGCAAAATATGTCTATTCCGAGCGCCCATCTCACTATCCAGTTCTCGTTGTAACGATTCCGGGTCTGTATCTCCTAAGCGTTCACGGATATAAGGCGGGACAGTATCAGGTGAATCGATAAATGCTCCTTTTTCAGCAGCATCTTGCATCTGACTCGCTGGACCATAGTCGATAAAAAACTTACCGAGTTCTCCACTTGCAGGATCAGTGACTGTGTAGAACTCTCGATCTCCGATAGCTCCACCGTTTCTAAAGCCTGCTCTGAGTAACTTTTCTTTCATTTTGTCTCGTTGTTCTACAGAATAATAACCGAGATCTTTATCCAATTTTGCAGCTGAGTGGGAAAATTGTGTTTGCATCATTGCGGTTTGGTCCTGCGCATCAACGGCAATTGTAGAGGTAATTCGTTGCAAAAGGGGATCGTTATTAAGAGCAGTTCTGTCAAGAACCGAGCTCTCCGGAGCGTTTTCATCGCCCAAAAATTCGTACATACCATGTATGTTCTCAACTCGTACTTGTAATCCACTGTGCGGATTTTCTGTAGGAATACCACCTTCTGCCATTATTTTATTATCTCATTATACAATATTTAGATCGTCGGTGTAGGGATGGGGAGAGTTGGCAACAAAATTGAAGTCGGGGTAGGTAAGACCGCTGGTGTACTTGTTGGTTGTGGAGCCGGAGTATTTGTTGGCTGGTTGGGTTTATTTGTTGGTCCGGGTTGCGGTGTTGGTGTCGGACCGTTGGGTGTCGGCGTTGGGGTGAAGGTCGGGAAGATGGTCGGCTGGCCGCAAGAGTTTGTCTGTGTCCCGGCGATGAAATACTCTGTGTAGGTATGGATATAACCGGCTGCAGCTCCCGGGCAGACCGTCTCACTCACGATAAACGTCGGCACCTCAAAATGCTCAATGGGTTTGCCCATCAAATCATATTCCATCACATTGCGCCAGATCGGCGCGGCACCCAGCGATCCCGCGATATTGTCCATCGGCTTGTCATCATTGTTGCCGACCCAGACACCCACCACCAAACTCGGCGTGTAACCGATCGTCAACGCATCCTTGTAATCAGATGTTGTTCCCGTTTTCACCGCTGCAGGGCGATTGATCGTGAGCGCACCGCTGAATTCCTCCGATCGTGTATTGTTGTCAGAGAGAATCGATGAGAGAAGGAACGCCGTCTCTTTGCTCATCACTTGTTTGTTATCACTCGGTGTTGAGCTGAACCACGTTAGCGGATTAAGCGTTTGTAAAAAAGAAAAGAAATTGGTCGGCGTGGAGACCGTACTCCCGTACTTATCTTTGATATCCATGATACCGGTTGTGTCATGATACACTCCTTGATCAGCAAACGTCGCATACGCGTTGGTCATCTGCAGCAGCGGCACTTCACCCGCGCCGAGGACGAGGGATAGTCCATAGTTGCCGGCAGTCAGTGTGGAGATGCCGAGCTTTTGTGCTTCATCAAGCCCATTGGGGATGCCGACTTTTTCCATCACCTCAACCGCTGGGATATTGAGTGAATTCGCCAAAGCACGCCGGACTGTGACAGGCCCGCGGTAACGGTAATCATAATCATGTGGCGTATAATTGCCGGGAAATGTCGTCTTCACATCCTGCAGAATTGTCGCCGGAGTAATGAGATGATCTTCAAGTGCGCGGCCGTAGATAATCGGTTTGAAGGATGATCCTGGCTGGCGGGGCGTGATGGCCATATTGGTCTGACCGAAGCTCGTGTCAGTGAAATCATAACTGCCGACCATCGCGAGGATCTGACCGTTTTTTGGATCAAGCGCGACAAGCGCGCCGTTGGTAGCATGATCATACTTGAGTCGAGTCACTTGGGTGTTGACCGAGCCTTCGGCATATTTTTGCAGATTGCTGTCAAGCGTCGTTGTCACACGGAAGCCGTCACGGATAACCCGCTCCTCGCCGTACTGCTTGATCAATTGATTTTTGATATAGATCGCGAAATGCGGAGCGAGGATGTTGCCGGATTGTATTTTGTTGGGATTATAATGCAGCGGTTCACTCTCAGCCTGAGTTGCCTGATCTTGTGTGATGTAACCATTCTGAACCATCTGACTGAGTACAAATTTCTGCCGCTCTATCGCAAGATCCGGCGGATTGGAGATCGGAGAATACGCGGATGGCGCAGGAAGGATGCCGATAAGAAGCGCGGCTTGTGCGAGATCGAGCTGCTTTGCCGGGATGCCGAAATATGCTTCCGACGCGTTCTGGATGCCAAAAGCACCTTCGCCGAAATATACGGAGTTGAGATACATTTCCAGGATGTCTTGTTTGCTGAATCGTCTGTTCAACTCCGCTGCCAAGACCAGCTCCTGATACTTGCGGAGGACATTGCGGGAAGAACTCAGGAAGGCATTTTTGGCAAGCTCCTGTGTGATGGTGGAGCCGCCCTGGACGATGTGGCCAGCAAAGATATCGGCAAGAAACGCGCGGATGATGCCGGTGATTGAGAAGCCGGGATTGGTGTAGAAATTTTTGTCCTCTGCCGAGACAACTGCATCTTGCGCGGACTTGGGGATGTCGGTGATCGGGATGTAGGTGATCGTTTTTGCCAGATCGAAGGTATAGAATTGTTTGCCGTCGCGGTCAAGAAGGGTGAGTCCGGTCTGCTGCCGGTTCATCACACTTTCTTTATTCTTGAGATCTTTGGCAAAGTAAAGGTAGGTGAGCGGTGGAATGAGAATCATGATGATGATAAAGATGATGAAAATAATCAAAAGAGCACGTTTGTGGCCTTTTATTATTTTCTGGAATGAGGATTTCCAGTTGATTTTTTTCAGCCGTTTTATGCCATGGGGTTTGTAGGTATACACGGATTTTTTTAGACGGGAGCGTGGGTGCATACCTCTTATAGTAGCATAATTGAGATTAAGGTTCTAAAATTTCGGAAAACTCGGAATATTCAGAAATCCAGATTTTCTGACGTCTGAGTTTTCTGAGTCTTCTGAAAAAATATATTTTGCTCGCAATGGTGGAAATTGTTTGCTACAATATGGGTGTATGGCTGATGACATGCGGAAGAAATCAGATGAATATTGGAAGAAGAAGCTGACTCCTGCGCAGTACCGGGTCCTGCGGATGAAGGGGACTGAGACACCAGGATCCGGGGAACTGCTGCATAATGATGAGACAGGAGAATACCGCTGTGCCGGATGCGGTACTGTCGTCTTTAAAAGCGATGATAAATATGAATCAACCGTGCCGGGACTTATCGGCTGGCCGAGTTTTGCCGATCCTGCGAAGAATGCTGCGGTTGAGTTGAAGGAAGATACGAGTTTTGGCATGCACCGGACAGAAGTGATCTGCAAAACTTGCGGGGGACATCTGGGACATCTTTTTGATGACAGTTCATCACCGACCAACAAGCATTATTGCATCAATTCCTGCGCCCTCGAATTCAAGCCCAAAAAGTAAACTTTAAAGTTTGATGTATCTATTTTTTATGATGTTGTGGGCGCTGAGATCGGACACACTATTTTTTTGTTTTCAACTTCTCAGAACCCTGCAATCTCTGGAGATAAGTGCCTACTGAAAACTGCAAAAATAGTATATCCTCTCCGCGTAAATTAATTATTACCCTCTAACAAATCCGCAGTGGATGCTGGGAATGGAGACGTGGAAGCCGAAGATTGAGATGACACGATAGGTTTGTGTACAGACAAAGTGGAGACGCGGGGTAATGGGTTCATTGATAATAATGTGTGATGGTGGAGTTGGGGTAGGTGTCATTGTAGGAGTTGGTGAAGGAGTCACTGTTGGCACAGGCGTTCCTGTAGGAACTTCTGTTGGAGTAATCGTAGGGGTTTGCGTTGGGATTTCCGTTGGGATCAGCGTTGGCGCCTCTGTGGGGACCGGAGTTTCAGTGGGTATTGGTGTGTCTGTCGGTTCCGGAGTCAATGTCGGTTCATCGGTCGGAGTTGGGATCGGTTGTGCCGCGGGACTGGCGCTGTTTCTCGGCATGGAAGTTGACAGTAAAACAAAATCGTTGGCGTTATTATCTGTATCGAGTCCATTTCCTCCGGTATCATTTATTTTTCTTTCTATACTTCCTCCGGCAACTGGATTTGGTGCGTCACTGGTTTCTTTATCTGCTGCTGAGCCCATGCCGACTTTGTCTACAGGAGTTGTATTAGTATTGTCATATATCAGTACTGTATTATTCGTAGCTCCAATATGACTTCCTGAACTATACATAAAATCACGTGAAACACTTCCTGTATATTCGGGAGACACAATTAAAAAGTAGCTATACGGGCTAACAGTACCGGATAGACTCGCAACCAGAGTTGTGCCGGAACCACTTTGCGATGCTGTTTTACTTTTCAAACTCCACCCTGTTAAATCAATATTTGTATTTGTAGGATTATACAGTTCAACAAACTCATCAGATGCTGCTGTACTGCCTGTTTGCACTTGGGAGATGACGACGTTGGTGTTGTCCGTTGCAGCTGTGGCAGATGGCTGGTGGGTAATGATAGTCAGTACGACACAGAGCGCATAGATGATAGCGAATGAGAGAAAAGCTCGTGAGAACAACTTCATTAGCTCATCTAATCATTATTGCTGAGCTACGTCAAGAGAGACAAAAAATATCAAACTATATAGATGAGTTTAAAGGCAAATTTTTATTTTCCAAACGTCGTTACGAGTTGGTCCCACAGATCCGGATACTGCTTGTCCAATCCCAAGGTCCAGATGGCTATGCCGGCAAAGTCCTGTTTCTTCGCAAAATCAAATCGTGTCTGGATCATCCGGTTATCAGCGATCCATGCCTGATGGTCGGTCTTTGTCGTTTTATCCGTGAACCAGCACCATGACTCCTCTGCAACAGCATCCCACTGACATTGCTTTGGGGTAAGATCACTATCTGATCGCGCGCGGGCGTAGGAAATAACAGCCGCATAACTATCCGGATCACTTGCGGGAAATGTCTGACTATTTATCGTCTTGCCAGCTACAACAGCCCATTCCCAACCGTAATAGGGGACTCCCATGATGAGTTTGTTTTTCGGAATAACCTTTTCATAATCAGCATAGGTTGTGGTGACATCAAAGAAATATTTTCCTTGTTTGAATCCGTTCATCGGTGCGATGGGTCCTGCGATATCTGAACTTTCTCCATAATAGTCATAGGACATGCCGATAAATTGGTCATAGATTGGAACAAGTTGCTTAAAATCAAATAAGTCCGGTTGACGTGCGGATAGCGGCATGATGCTGAGGGAGACTGTCGCGTTCGGGTCCTGTTGTTTGAGTTGCGATGCAAGCTTCTTACTAAAATACGTGAATTCCTGTCGGAGGGAATTATCAGCAGCACCTGAATATTCAAAGTCGATGTTGACGCCGTTGAGGTTTCTTTTTTTGACTTGCTCTAGAATATCTGCGATGAGATTCTGCTGCGCAGTGTTGCTGTTCAAAATAGCATTAATCGTCTGATTGTCCTGCGCGGCGATGGTGACAGTGACTCTCGCTCCCATGATTTGAGACTTGGTAAGAAAGTTTTTGGTTGCCTGCTTGATCCATCCGTTCCAGCCGGGATCGTTCTGGTTGTTAACTACCTGCAGAATATGACCGTCACTGCCTGCTGTAAGACTGAAGTAATTTATTTCAGACAAATCTTCGGGTTTTAGAAATTGGATATAGTCCAAATTCCAGTAGGGGAGAAAGCCGAGGGTGCGCTGGTTGAGATTGGTATGAGGTTTTATCAAATGTTGCGCAAAATAGCCGGCTGATGTGAATGGTGATGTCGCGGGGTAGGATAGTGAGAGATACAGCCACAGGCCGATACAAAGAATACCGATAAAGACTGCTGCAATAAAACGTTGCTTCATCGTTTTATTATACCTTATGACTGCTAATAAAAAGTTGTCGCCGGAGACAAGATCGAAGAGGTAAGAGGGGTACCACAGGTAAGTTTTTGTATCTTTTTTCTCGCATTGTGATCGTAATTGAATACCAAAAGCGTTGCTTTGGTAATTGTTTCGGAACACGACAGCTGTGACGGATTGAGAAGAGAATAGGAAATATTTTTTAGCCCGTAGGCCTGTTTCATGTATGGCAAGACCCACGTATACTGATTGATATTTAGCTCTGGTGAGAGGACGATGATGACTTCTTTGTGTGCTGTTTGATTCTGTTGCAGGGAGTGGAGAATCAGCGACATGCCGGTATAATCAATTGTATTCCCTGCAAAAATGCTGATTTGGCTTTGATAGACATTGAGTGTCGCAATAGCCAAAATCAAAATCCAGCAAAAAGCAAAGGAAATAACTCTCCCTTTTATTGTTTCCCGCAGCGTATTTAATCCCAATCCTGCGAAGAAAAATCCGAATGGCAGCAGAAAGAGGCCGCGAGTAACCGGTGATGAGCCGTCGGCTGAGGTACTGCCGATAAAGATCACGGTTGAGATATAGGAAAGCAAGAAGAACAGATACGGCTGGTGTCTTACCCGGAACAGGACAAGAATCGTGCCGATGACACAAAATACCTGCGAGATGCTGTCAAGATAGGGACCGGTAATAAAATGATTGTAGTAATAATCATGATTCTTATAAAACAATAAGAAGTCATAGATAATGTTGCTTTTTAGATGAAAAGAGCCTGGCTGTCCCAATGCGTCACGTACATTGAGGAGTGCGGGAATCTGGAAGATGAGCGGACAAAGGAGAAGTAGGTATGTGATGATAAGTGATTGGATTGCTTTTCTGGTTGCTTTGTTGCGTATTTGGTTTCTCAACGGCAGGAAATACGGCCAGATGAATAACGGAAAAGCAGCGCCAAAATACATATAGAAAGAGATACCGAGGATTCCCCCCAGCAAGAGTCCGAGTTTTTTCGTCGGAGATTTTCCAAACGTTGCTGCCAAATAAAAACAAATTATCAACAGAGTTAGTGATTGTGGGTTGTCATAACCGATTTTAAAAAAATTTGCCAGAAAAAATGAACACTGCATGAGTATCGTTGCAAGGACCGCTGTTTGTTTGTTGAATGATAGTTTTATCCACCGATAAAAGAAAAAAGAGAGGGGGAAAATGAGGACTATATTGGAAAGCCGCCAGGCAACATTGTTGATGCCGAATAGTTCCATAAAGAGTACCTGATACATGCTTGCCAAGGGAGAATGCGTGCCATAAACGCCGGAGAAAGATAATGGATTAAGTGGATGCGGATGGACGGTGAAGTTTAGGGCATATACATAAAACGGCCATTCATCACCAACAAATGAAAATTTCCAGGAATTAATTCCCCAGAAAAAAAAGAAGAACCCTAAAACTGTTGTTGTGATAAGAAGGAGGTCTTCTGGTTTGGTGAGGCTTTTTACCGACATACTAAAAGTGTAATGGAGTTATTTCTTTTCCGCAATGTTATTGCTGTGGTTGTCTCGTACGTTATGATGGGTATTTCTCTACTATAAATGTGCTACAATTTGACAGTTGTGTTTGCGAGATTCGAAAGAAACGTGTCAACAGGGGGCGATTCCGCGACCCCACGAGATAGGAGAACAGTGAGTCCAGTAAGCGAAGTTTTGTCTGCTCCTTCACAAGTAGCTAGAGGCTCTGTTCGTCGTGGTTTGTCCAGGCCCCGAAGAAGTTTACATATTCGCTGGAGGGATAATGGCGACGTAGGCGAGTCAACAGTTCATCATATTGGCAAGTCTGCGTTAGCACCTGCAGCAGGTTTGGACTATCATGGTGAATCAGTCACTGATGGAGAGGGGAGCGTCACCGGAACAGAAACGGCTGCGACCACAATAAAAGCCGCTGAGTGTCCTTTTTCAGTAAAAGGACTCAAAGACCTCCGCGGACCGAAAGATAATCAAGTAAATATTGTCCCTATTGTCAGAGCAGGATCTACTGCTGTTCATCATACTGCCATTCCATTAACTCCCAGAGAAGGTGCTACAGCAAAAGAAGTAAGAGCCGAGGCACGTGTGTTTTGGGGTGATTTAACTGAAGAACGAAGCGAACAATCGGCGATTTTTATTGAAGAAGTATGGAGAAAAGTGGTTGATCTACGAAGAGATTTAGTTAGGAGGGGAAGGGAGAGAGGTATTCACTCCGATATTGCTGAAACCAGTGAAAGAGACGCTTCGGGTGAACAAGTCTTGCAACCTTTGGCAGCAGTAGAAGGAGACTTTGCAAGCAGGATAAAGCAACTTAAAAATGCAGTAAAAAAAACCTACTTTGCCGGAGCACATGCATGGGCAGGAGAACGAGAAGCAAGACTTCGTGGACTTTCACAAGATGCAAGGACTCCGGAAGATGAAGCCTTTGTTTGGTTTAAAGATATGTCAAGATTTGGTCATCAGAACGGTTTTCTCAGTGGATCTTACGCCGAAGGTATCATCATGGATGGAATTGGCACTGCGATAAATACGCAATTTAATTTATTTGAAGCGGTACCGAGAGTTTTTGAGCATCAATATGGAAGACTACCAAACCAGCAAGAAGCAGAGGAGCTCTTTCTCTCAACAAAGCCACTCGCAATTAAGCTTGCTGCTGGATATCAAGATTTAGTATTGCCGTTGTTGTTTGCACTTACTGATTTTCGGGATGGAGAAAGGGCAGATCATCGCTTTTTACGAGAAGGATTTGAAATTAAAGAATTTGCATCCAGGAGAGGTGATACGTCGTCTATAAGACGAGAATTGGCAATTTCCGATGCAATATTCGAAGCTGTTGATAAAAGACTTGAACCTGATCCAACGGATCCTCTTAAAACAACACGGACGCATATGAGAAGCGTAGCGACAAGATGTTCTGCAATGGCCGCAATGGGTGAAGGAGTAGTATTCCAAGATTTTGACGAGAGAGAAGTAACGCCAAATAATGTAGTTGTAGAAACACTTGACTGGGGTATGGATCTTGCCAGAAAACATCTCATCCCTACTTTTCCTGTCGCTGCATAGAGTTCTACTCCCTTGGTTTTTGCGGTTAATCAAGTAATACATGATCAAACATTTTTTTCCTCTTTGACATTTTAATTTTCTAAATGCTACGCTAGAAGTAGCTATGAATTCTAATCGTCATTATAATGTCATAACTGTAGGAGAATCAACGATTGACGCCTATATGTCGTTGGCACATGCAAATGCTGATGCTCATCTTGACAATGAGACCGGTGGGCTATGTTTTAAATTCGGTGAGAAGATAGATGTTGAGCGGTATGACTTTACCATCGGCGGCAATGCTACCAATGTGGCGGTGGGGCTTTCCCGGTTGGGATTAAAAGCATCACTCTGCGCCGAGATCGGAGACGATGAGTTCTCATTAAAAATCCGCAATACCTTGGCAACAGAACATATCGAACGTGTGCTCGTTACGCAAGTCAAAGGTCAGTCTAATTTTTCTGTCATTATCAATTTTAAAGGTGACAGGACTCTCTTTATTGAAAACGTGGATCGGGAACACGACTTTCATTTTGAAGATGTATCTGCGGATATCGTGTATATGACCAGTCTAGGAAATGAATGGCGCAAGCCGTATCGGACTGTCTTGGAATTTGTCCGCAAGAGTAAAGCAAAAATCGCCTTCAATCCGGGTTCCAGGCAGTTACGCGCTGGAAAAGATATCGTCCATGAAGTGTTAAGAAATACTCACATGCTCTTTCTGAATAAGGAAGAAACTGAATACTTACTTCATGAAACCGAAACGCCTCAGCATGAAGAAGCATATGTGAAAGAGTTGATGATGGATGTGAAGAAGCTAGGTCCTGAAATAGTTATTGTGACTGACGGGAAAAAAGGGTCATACGCGATGGATGGCAGCGGTAAATTTTATGTTCATGGAATTCATGAGGGCGAGGTTGTTGAGCGGACCGGTGCAGGGGATGCATATACATCAGGGTTCATCGCAGCAATACATTCCGGCTTGAGTATCCCCAAAGCGATGGATTGGGGAGCATGGAACGCGACAGCAGTTGTCTCAAAAATCGGCGCTCAAGCTGGACTTTTGACAAAGAGTAAGATGGAAGAACTCGTTAAATAATATATCTTCAGAAGACTCGGAATACTCGGAAAATCAGAAAACAGAATTCCAGATAGATCAGAGATTCAGAGTTTGTTTACTTAACCTCAGAATTACCGATTATCCGACAATCTGAGTGTTCTGATCAGAGGTCTTGTGATTTGGTGACAAAGGTATCTCCGTGGAGCTGAGATTCATCCAATTCTCCTTTGCTGGCATTTCCCACGAATTCAAGTTGCTGACGGAAAAGATCCTGAGTACCTTTCTTATCTTTTCTATCTTTCGCCCAGGCTTTGAGTACGGAATCCTGCAGTGCTCGTGAAAAAGAGAAGGTGACACCCCATGGATGCGGACCTTTTTTGGCAATGCGGTTGAGATTGATAAACGCGTCATTGCTGGTCTGTCCGCCGCTTAAGAAAACCACACCGCCAAGGTCTTGTGGCACATGGTCATGCAGCACTCTGACGGTCCGTTCGGCAACTTCATCGTGTTCAATCGTTGCGCCGCTTTCTTTGCCGGGAAGCACCATACTTGTTTTCAAAACTGCTCCCGGCATGTGGACTCTAAATGCTTCCATGTATTCAAAGAGCGTACCAAATGTCTTTGCCATCACTTCTTCGCATTGTTCACTGGTATGTTTGCCGTCAAAGAGTACTTCCGGCTCAACGATCGGAACAATCCCGACATCCTGGCAGATGCGTGCGTAACGTGCTAAGACGTATGCGTTGGCTTTAATGCATATATCAGTGGGGATGCCATCGCCGATCGTGATAACCGAGCGCCATTTGGCAAATTTCGCGCCGAGTTTGGCATACTCTGCCATCCGCTCAGGCAGTCCATCAAGACCTTGAGAAACTTTCTCCTCAGGAAATCCGGGAAGATCAACAAGCCCTTTATCAACTTTGATTCCCGGCAGGATGCCTTTTGACTGGAGATATTCACCAAACGGCTGCCCATCGTCAGTTTCCTGATGAAACGTTTCATCATACAAAATAATACCACTTAAAAATTGTTCGGCGTCAGGTGTTGTGAAGAGGAGTCCACGGTATTCGCGCCTTGACTCTTGCGTGCATTCGACACCAACACTGTCAAACCGCTTTTGGCAGGTCTTATCACTTTCGTCGGCTGCCAGAAGACCCTTGCCGGATGCTACCATTGCTTTGGCTGTCTTTTCAAGATCTTGTGTGTCCATAGCGTTTATCAATCCATAGTATAGTGTTTTTATCTGAAATGCAAGAGAGTACAACTATCATAAAATGTCTTTGATCTAAATACTTGACTTTTTAGTGACAAAAGTTCTACGCTGATTGCAGAAGTTATTTCTATGAGCAAACGAAGTGAAGTTGTTACCAGTCTTCCCGAACCGCCAATTTCCAAATTTATTTTTGGTGATACCCGATTGAGTTGGATCTGGTTAATTTTGCGTTTATATCTCGGATGGGAATGGGTGCAAGCAGGATATGAGAAAGTTATCAATCCGGTGTGGGTCGGTCCACATGCAGGCGGCGCGTTGGCAGGTTTTGTCGCTGGCGCATTGAAGAAATCATCCGGAGCACATCCCGACGTATCCGACTGGTATGCCGTCTGGCTGCAGCACGTTGTGCTGCCAAATGCGAGTTTCTTTTCTCATCTGGTTGCCTTTGGAGAGCTGGCTGTCGGGGTTGCGCTGATTCTTGGTTTGTTCACGGGAATTGCCTCATTTTTCGGGGCAACAATGAATATGAATTATCTCTTTGCCGGAACAGTCAGTGTCAATCCGATCATGGTTCTCATCGAATTATTCCTCATTCTTGCCTGGCGCGTTGCCGGATGGATCGGTCTTGACCAATGGATTCTGCCAATGCTCGGCACACCCTGGAAACCCGGATCAATGTTCTCCTCAAAAAGTAAATAAATTTGTATAGGATTTCGAGTTACGAAATTGTAGTGGTTTGTTTATTTTGGTACTTGAATAACATTCCAATTTGTCCGGATGTGGTCTAATGCCCAGGCGAGATTGCCTTTTACTTTTTTTCGCGGGTTGAAAATGTCCTGCGGATCGAAGATGTTTTTTGTTTCCTCAAAGAGTTTGATAATTTCTTTGCCGTACATTCCTTCGAGATACGGCGTGCGGATCAGACCATCATTATGCTCACCGGTTATGGAACCACCATATTTTGAAATTATTTTATAAACCTCATCAGATATCTGCGGAATTGCTTTACGGACTTCGGGATTGTTGATATCAACAAGCGGAATGATATGGAAGTTGCCGTCGCCGATATGCCCCGCAACTGTATAGATAAATTCCGGATAACGTCTGACAACGTCAGTAATCTGCGGGAGAACCTCGCCGATATCATGAGGATTTATGACAAAGTCGTCGATGAACGGCGCAGTGTGTTTGTCTCGTATTTTGTTCCGCAGCAGGTTGAAGCTTTCCCGTCTTACCAGCCAGTATCGTTTCTCCTGATCTTCAATAGCGATTTTGGTTTCAGGATGGAGGGGTTTTAATTTTTCTCTCAGTTCTGCGATTTTTTGTTTGAGTTCCTCTGGATCGTTGCCGGTGAAATCAATCTGCAGGATGAGTTTGGGAAGTTTGCCGACAAACATTTTCATGAATGCGGGAGCGAAAGCCAATCCGGATTGGATTAATCCGAAGGGCCCAAGCTTCTTTGCAAATTCCGGGAAGAAGCGGAGTGCGAGCTTGAGGGTATTATCATCATAGCTTTCAAAACTCTCCGGTTTGAGCGGAAGCACTGCATCGATAATTTGTCCAAGCTGCGTGAGATCATGCAGGAAGATGATCTCCATCTCACGGTGTTTGTGTACCGGTACGAGTTCCAGATCTGCCTCAAGCATCATCCCAAGCGTTCCCTGTGCACCGACCCAGACTTTGTTCATATCAAAAATATCTTTTTCCCTGTCCCATACATTCCAGAGGAAGTAGCCGGCGGAATTTTTGCTGACTTTTGGTTTGGCTTTCTGGAGTACATCATAATTTCTTTTAACAAGCTTATAAATGCGTTTGTATAGTCTGCCTTCAAAATCATCCTTTGCCATTTTAGCGCGGAGCTGATGGCGTTTGAGAGGGGTAAATTCATACGTGTTGCCGTCTGAAAGAACAACTTTGGTCCGTTTGACAAAATTTTCTGTCTTGCCATACATCAGTGATTTCTCGCCGCCGGAATTATTGTTGACTATCCCTCCTATCGCACAAAGTTCTCGTGAAGCAGGGTAGGATGCAAAAATAAGATCCTTTTTGAGTGTTTCCGCTTCAAAATCACGATAATAAACTCCCGGTTCTACTGTTCCGATGTTATTTTTTATCTCACCCATCTTGGTGAAATATTTCATAAAGTCAACGATGATTGACTCATTGATCGATCCGCCCCCCATGTCTGTCCCTGCTGAACGGCCGGTAAGTGAAAGGTGGGGATGATCCTTTTTATGTTTGCTGACAAATTTGATGAGGGCCTGGACATCTGCTTCGTCTTTTGGGTAGACGACGACTTGCGGTTTGACTTCAAAAAGACTCGCGTCATGACTATGCTTCATCAGCGTCTCATCATCAACCGCGACATCACCATGTATGATACTTTTCAGTTCTTCTAAAAGGGCAGGATTCATAGTTCGGAAAACTCGGAATAACTCGGAGAATCAGAACGTCTGACATTCAGGTTATCTGATGTCTGAGTCTTCTGAGTATTCTGAAATTTTTACTTTCTTCTCATAACTCTTTTTACAGCCAGTTTGATATCTTTCACTCCCATGCCGTATTTTTCGACAAGCTCGGCAGGCTTGCCTGACTCGGCAAATGTATTTTGCAACCCTATAAATTCTATCGGAAGTGGAGTGGTCTTTGCAAGTAGTTCAGCAATAGCAGATCCCATACCGCCTTCGACTTGATGGTCTTCGACCGTAACAACTGCTTGTGAATCACGAGTTGCGTTAAGAATTCCTTCTTCATCAAGCGGTTTTATCGTCGCTGCGTTGACGACGAGGACAGGGATTTTTTCTTCCTCCAATTCTTTTGCGGCAACGAGTGCATAATACAGCATGTAGCCGGTCGCAAAGATGGTGACTTTGGGATTTTCGTTCACCCAAAACGTTTGCAGTTTGCCGACTTTGAATGGCGTCTCTTCGGTAGTAATGACTGGTGTTTTATCTCTGGTATAGCGGAGATAGACTGGGGTGGAGATATCAACAGACGCGATGGTTGCTTTGCGTGCTTCGATAGCATCGCAAGGGACATAGACATGCATCTTTGGCCAGCAGCGGGTGATGGCGATGTCCTCTGTTGCCTGATGGGTGGCGCCGTCAGGTCCGGTCATGATGCCTGAGTGATGGCCTGCAATTTTGACATTTGCTTCGTTGTAGACTGCGGTGGTTCTCAGCGTTTCCCAATTTTTGCCCGGTGAGAACGTTGCGTATGAAGAGATGAAAGCGACTTTACCACTTTCCGCAAGCCCTGCTGCGATTGATGCCATATTCTGCTCGCCGATACCAATTTGGAAAAATCTATCGGGGAATTTCTCAGCAAATTTATGTGCGTATGTTGACTCAGTCAGGTCCGCGGCCAATGCTACGACTCTCGGATTGATTTCACCCAGCGCCACGAGTCCCGTGCCAAAACCTTCCCGAGTTGGCGCGGTTGCGACATCTTTGTCGAAGAGTTTGGTATTTAGTTTTAAGTTAGGATTCAACATAATTTTTTAGTTTTTGCGGGTCCTGTCCCGGGCTCCTCCCATCAGTGCTCATTCTAGTCTTGCTTTGCTGCGAACGAACTGCGCGCTGCTGGGAGCCCTCCGCCCGTGCCACCCGCTTATATTTTATTTGTGTTCACTCTCAATCTGTCCCTTGAGCGTGCGTAATTCATCAAGCGCTTTTTTTGCTTCTTCCGCATTCGGCGGCTTGCCATGCCAATGGAAATCCTTTTCCATAAAATCAACACCCTGTCCCGGGATGGTATGGGCGATGATCACCGTTGGTTTCTCATAAATCGCGTGCGCTTCCTTGATCACGGTAACATATGCTTTGATATTGTTGCCGTCAACTTCAAGAACGTGCCAGCCAAATGCCTCAAACTTTTCTTTCAACGGTTCAAGCGGCATGACATTTTCGGTGAAACCGTCGATTTGGATATTGTTGCGGTCGATAGTCATGATGATATTGTTCATTTTATTTTTGCCGGCAAACATCACTGATTCCCAGATATTGCCTTCGTCCAGCTCTCCATCACCGGTGATGACATAGGTATAATAGTTTTTTTTATCAAGTTTGGCTGCAAGTGCGATGCCGATTGCCTGTCCGAGTCCTTCGCCGAGCGGTCCGGAAGTCGTTTCGAGTCCCGGTAAAGCGGTCCGGTGCGGATGACCTTGCAATCTTGAGTTTATTTTCCGTAACGTTTTCAATTCCTCAATAGGGAAGTAGCCTGCCTGCGCCATTGAAACATAGCGGATCGGGCAGATATGGCCGTTGGAAAGTACCAGCCGGTCGCGCTCAGGCCAATCGGGATTTTTGGGATCGTGTTTGAGAATATGAAAATAAAACGCAGTAAAGATATCCGCCATGCCAAGCGGACCTGCTGAATGTCCCGATCCTGCTTCAAGAAGCGATTTTATGATCAGCTCTCGGGCTTCTTCTGCCTTTTTTTCGAGGTCTATTAATTTGTCTTCGTGTAATTCTTCCAGCACTATTTTAATCATGCGCCAAAAGTGCAGAGACGTCAAGTCGGAATTAAATTGCTATTTTTTGCTATAATTCTTCTATGGATTACTCTTCTTTTATCACGTCGGTTCTTTCAGAAGCATCTCAAATAGCAACGGATAATTTCGGAAAAATTCAAGGAACGACAAAATCAGGAGATAATAATCAAGTCTTAACAGAAACAGATTTAGCAGTTGGAAAGTATATCGTTAATACAATAAAGGAAAAATATCCTTCTCATAATATTATTGATGAAGAAGCAGGGGTAATCGATAATCATTCAGAGTATACATGGATCATTGATCCGATTGATGGAACAAGTAATTTTGCTAACGCTTCACCACTGTATGCAACAATACTGGGCTTACTGTATCAAGATCATCCGGTCGCTGGAGGAATGGTTCTTCCATATTTTAAAGAACTCTATACTGCAGAAAAAGGTAAAGGGGCATTTCTTAACAAGAAAGCAATTCATGTAAGCAATGAACAGAATATGTTGAAAATGCTCATTAGCTACAATGTAGACGGATTCCAATCTGATCCTGAAAGAACAGAAATAGAATCACAAATTCTTAAGGATATTATCCTGCAGTGCAGGAATGTACGATCGAGCGGCAGTATGCTTGATTGTATGTTTTTGGCCAGAGGAACCTACGGTGGAGCACATCATAGAAATACAAACATTTGGGATGTTGTCGGGACGCAAATAATTGTTGAAGAAGCAGGCGGAATATTTACTAATTTTGATGGCAGTACATTGGATTATACGGATCATTTAAAAAGAGCGAAAGAGAATTATCCTTTTTGTTCTGCAACACCTAGCCTCTATAATCAGCTTCAGAAGATAATCCATAAATACCTATAAGTAACGCGGTTTGATTAAGAATTTTTAAGGAGTTCTTTTACCTTTTTCACAATAGCGTTTGCAGAGATGTCTTCATAATCAAGCAGTTCTTTCGGCTTGCCGCTGTGTGGCATTTTTCGGACCGCAAGAGAATGGACCGTTGCATTTTCATTGACCAGTGCTGCCTTAACTGCTTCGCCGATACCACCTTCTTCAAAATGATCTTCAACAGTTATTATTGCTTTGGTTTCTTTGGCCGCTTTTTTGAGTGTTTTGACATCCAGGGGCTTGATACTATATAGATCAATGACCCGGATCATAATGCTGTCCTTTTTCAATACTTCATAAGCCGCAAGTGCTTCATGAAGGGTTATGCCTGCGCCGATTACGGTAACGGTGTCGGATTTACTTTGTTTGACCGTTTTGCTTCCGCCGATAGGGAATTGTTCGTCGTTAGCATACAGTACTGGTGTGTCGCTGCGTGTTGTGCGGATATACACCACTCCATGATGCGTAGTTGCTTCTTCGACCAATTTTTCCGTTGATACGGCATCACTTGGATAGAGAACAACGCTTCCGAAAATGACTCGGAACATCGAGATATCTTCAAGGCCCATTTGCGATGCGCCGTCTTCACCGATAGAGACGCCTGCATGTGAGCCGATGAATTTGATATTGGCATCGGAGTATTGTGACATCCTGATCTGATCAAACGCCCGGGAGAAGAACGCGGCAAATGTCGAGATGAAGGGGATTTTGCCTACGCGGGAAAGTCCTACTGCAGTGCCGACCATATTTTGTTCGGCGATATACATTTCAAAGAATCTGTCTGGTGCAACGTCCTGTCCTTTTGCGGAGAACGTAGAATTGCTTGTCTCAGCATCAAGAACAACCGCGTTTGGATAAGCTGGCATAATCCGGGTCAGAGCATTGCCATATGCTCTGCGAGTAGCAAGCAGTTGTCCTTTGTCATATGATATTGGTTTTAATGCTGACTTCTTGATCGGTTTGATTGCTACTGTTTTTGGTTTGGCGATTTTTCCTAGCAGTTGGGTATCAACGTTTCCTAATTCTTTCAATGCATCCTGCAATTGTTCTGTATTGAGCGGCTTGCCGTGCCAATTTTCTTTATCCTCCAAAAAGGAAATACCACGGCCTTTGTATGTTTTGGCAACGATCATCACCGGCTTATCTTTTGATTGCTGCGCTTTGGTAAATGCTTTTTGAATTTGCGGTAGTGAGTGTCCGTTTACCGTGATGACTTCCCAGCCGAATGCTTCGAATTTTTTCGCGATGGTTTTTATATCATGACCATCCAATGTTTCTTTGCTTTGTCCCAGGCGATTCGCATCAAGGATCGCGACGAGATTGTTCAGTTTGTAATGATGCGCGATCTGCAGCGCTTCCCAGACAGATCCTTCGGCGATCTCACTGTCACCAAGAAGGACATAGGTTTTCGCCGGAATTTTATCAAGATATTTTGCATTGATCGCCATACCGACTCCGACTGAAATACCTTGGCCAAGTGAGCCGGTCGGTACTTGCGTGTACGGAAATTCAAGTGTCGGATGTCCCTCGAGACGGCTTCCGAATTTTCGAAGTGTCAGTAATTCTTTTTCGGTTATGGCACCAGCCGCGGTGTACATCGCGTAAAAGAGCGGGGAAGCATGTCCTTTGGAAAAGATGACACGGTCGTTGTTCGGGTTTGCTGGATCCTTCAGATCATAACGCAGGAATCCATCAAAAAAAAGAACGGTCATCAGTTCTACGGCTGAAAGTGATGACGTTGGATGGCCTGACCCGGCTTCGGTTGTGGAGACCAGTATGAAGTATCTGATTAATTTTGTGAGTTCTTGTAATTGTTTCACTGTCACAACAGAGCAATTATAGCAGTTTTTATATTTTTTGCATTGACAATATTAGTTAGTTTTCAACACAATATACAGGTCAGAGACATTGGAATCCAGATGTCCGGTGTTGATGCCGTCGCCGATTTTTATCCAGAATTCGTAGCTGTTGTCGTCCGCAATAAACGGTTGCGTGTTGAGTTTGAGTTCATCTATTTTGCGAAGGGTATCTTTATCGGCCAAGGCACCTGCGAGTTCATAGAAATCCCATCCGTCTGAGCCGAAAGAAGCAAGGAGGATATTTTGTTGGGGATTGCTTCGCTGCTCGCTCGCAATGACGGATAGTGCATTGAGGACGAGGGCCTGGTTGCGTCCGCCGCGGCCTTTGCCGGATACTTTAATCGTCGATTCGCCGCCTGCGATGAGTAGATGTCCTGGTGGTGTTTCGTTAATGAGTTTTTCTCCCAAAGTCCTTGCGTCTCCCTGCAGACGGTCAGTCAGAACATGGACTTTCAGACCTTTTTCTTTTGCCAATTGTTCCATCGCGTTAAGCGCCGTATGATTGCTGAGCATGAGGACATTGTGGACGTTTTTAAAATATTTGTGTTCTGTCGGTGTCTCGGCAAACGCATCAGGTGGGAGTTTGACTTTTGAAGAGAGGGAATACTTGGCGATAATCTTTTTCACATCACTCATTGTTGAGTGATCCGCGACAAGCGGACCGGATGCGATGACTGAAAGATCATTGCCAGGGACATCGGAAAATATGAGATTTACAACAGTTGACGGATAGAGAATTTTGGCAAGACCGCCGCCTTTGACTCGGGAGAGATGTTTGCGGATAGCATTCATGTCTTCAATATCTGCGCCTGATTGCAGAAGTGCTTTGTTGACTTCGGTTATTTGGTCGAGATTTAATTTGTTCGGTGCCTCAAAGAGCACCGAGCCGCCGCCGCACGTGACAATAAGCACCAGGTGCTTTTCACTTGTTTTCTCAAGATGCTCGATGGCATGTTTGGTAAACGCAATGTTTTGTTCTGATGGCAGGGGATGCGTGCCTTTTGTATAGTGTACTTTTTTGAAATGCGGATTTTCTACAACATCGATGTCATAGCCGTCGACGATCCGGTCGCCGAGCTTATCTTCCAGTATTTTACAATTGCCCGCGCTGCCTTTGCCAAAGCCTAAAAGAAAAATTCCATCAAACTTACTCAAGTCAAATGTTTTATCAAGGATAGTTAATTTCTCGCCATCGAGTGAAAAATGATTCTCGAACACATGTGCAGGTTGTATCGCAGTATATGCGGTGTCAATAAGTTCGAGGACTACTTTGCGGTCTTCATTGGTAGCAAGTTGATCGTAATTTTTGATATAACCCATGGACAGTATTATCAGTGTAGCAAAAGTGGATAAAAAGATGCAAGGGAAGTTTGGCAAATGTATTCTTACACAACTCTTAATGCACGCATATTCAAACAAGGATATAATAATTAATTATGCAGCAAATACTGGTCGTAGATGATGACCTCGATATTTTGGACGCATTACGGTTTGTTTTGGAGGACTCAGGCTATACCGTAGAAACAACCCAAAACGGCGATGACGTTGAAAAGCTAATCACGGAAAAAAAACAACCTAAACTTATTATTCTTGATGTCTTGTTATCAGGTATAGACGGTCGGGAGATTTGCAGGAAATTAAAAATGAATAAAAAGACAAAACAGATACCCATTATGATGATATCTGCACATCCGGCGATTAAGAAATCCATATTGGAAGCCGGCGCAGATGCTTTTATCGCCAAACCATTTGATATCATGGATTTACTTCAAAAAGTAAATGAACTGATAGAGCCGCAATAGGCTCTTTTTTTCCCCTTGACAAACGCAAGTTAGTTGCATATACTAAATGCAATTAAATCGCGTTTGAAATGCAAAAACCGCACGATTGTAAAACAGAATTAAAGGAAGCAAATCTCAAAGTAACCACGGCAAGACTTGGGGTACTACAGGTTTTGGAGAGATCGGCAAAGCCGATTGATATCGCAACAGTTTCTCAATACCTCGATAGAAAACAAATCAAAGCGGACCAAGCAACAATTTTTCGCATCATGCATGCCTTTGCCGATAAAGGTCTGGTTGTCCCGATACAGTTTAACGAAGGGAAATTCCGCTATGAATATGGTCCGAAGGCGGATCATCATCATTTTATTTGCGATAATTGCGGAACAATTGAAGATATCTCGGATTGTCGCATCGAAAAATTAGAAAAAGAAATACGAAGTAAAAAGAAGTTATTGATCAAACGACATAGTCTGGAATTTTATGGACTATGCCAGAATTGCCAGAAATAATATGGAAGCAATTATCTTATCATTTTTTACCTTTCTTTCAACACTCTCCGGCGGCATATTCAGCATCAAGAATAAAGACAGGTTGCATTATATAATGAGTTTTACTGCGGGTGTTCTTGTTGCAGTATGTTTTTTTGATATTCTTCCGGAAGTAGTGTCACTCAGTATGGAGCAGCATTTTCCGGTTACCAATGCGTTTATCGCACTTGTTGTCGGATTTCTCGCATTCCATATTCTTGAAAAAACGATTATTATTCATCATTCCCATGAAGGAGATTATACTGAAGGTCAACACCATGAACATCATTTTGATCATCATCATGAATCGGTAGGACTTGTCGGTGCTTTGGGACTTTCGTTTCACAGCTTTCTTGATGGTGTCGGCATAGGACTTGGATTTCATGTCAGTCCGCATGTCGGTTTGTTAATTGCGATTGCGGTTATCGCGCATGATTTTTCAGATGGTCTTAATACGGTTACCCTCATGCTTGCAAATAAAAATACGACGAAGAAAGCCTTTATGCTTCTGTTGCTTGATGCGGTGACGCCGATTCTTGGTGTGTTATCAACATTTTTTATCCATATTCCAGATAACATTTTGCAATTGTATCTTGGATTCTTCGCAGGATTTTTACTCTATATTGGTGCCAGCGAACTGCTCCCAGAAGCACATAGTCATCATAGTTCCTTCATGATGCTATTTTTGACGATAGCAGGTGTTCTTTTTATTTTCCTCGTGACAAGAGTACTGTAGCATACACAACAAAAAGATTTGTACTTTTGTGTCTTCACTCTTTCCGGCTAAGTTTTTATACCCCTCTGCTTTCAAAATGCAATAAGTATAATACCTAACGAAGCAATCATTTCGGTTCGTGTAGATTGTTAAAACAGCATGACCATATACTAATTTATTGAAAATGATTGCGGAGTGGTATAAAATAGTCCGGTGAGAAAAAAGGTCTATAAGAAAACAAAAGGGGTTATTTTCGACGCGTCAAAATTAAAAAACAATCGATCTGATCAGATTAGATTTATAACAATTTCTCTCGCAGTCATTACTTTTCTTGTCTCATCGCTTTTTTACTATGTCAACGCTTGGTATATTGTCAGTAATGCAACTCCGGTTATCGGGACGAGGGACGTTACAGATATTAAAAGTTTGGATACCGCAGCCGAAATGCCGGTGACTACGCCAATAGCACAGAAGTTGCTGGAAAAGCATACAGCTGTGGTTTCAAAGCCCAAAAAAAGTATAACATCTGACCAGATCGTTTGGCACGGACCAAGAAATAAAAAAGAAGTCGCGCTGACTTTTGATGCGGATATGACTCCCGTGATGGTTGACTGGCTGCATGACGGTCAGGTAGCAACATATAATGATCCGAGAATTACGGATTATTTGATGCAGAATCGGATAAAGGCAACGTTCTTTCTCACAGGGCTTTGGATAGAATCCTATCCAGATGTGACAAAAGAACTGGCAGAGAATCCATTATTTGAGCTTGAAAATCACTCCTATTCGCATCCTTCCATGGCAGGATATTGTTTTGACCAGCCGCAAATTCCACAGTCGCAGTATCCGTCGGAAATCGAAAAAGTACAACAGCTCTTGCAGCAAATCGCGCATGTGACACCGAAATATTTTCGTTTTCCCGGCGGTTGTTATGATCAGTCGGATTTGGCGCTCGTCAAAAAAGAAGGTCTTGTTACTGTTCATTGGGATGATGTTGCCAATGACGGTTTTAATAATAATGAAGATGAGATAATCCACAACGTTTTGAGTGAAGCGCACAATGGATCGATTATCGTTATGCATATTGGTGGAGCGCCAAATGTCCCGCAGACTGCCAATGCGCTGCCGGATATCATTTCGAGTCTAAGAAAACAAGGATATACATTTGTAACTGTTTCAGAACTTCTGAATCCTATTGAGACAGCGCAGAAGATAAATCCCAAAAAATATCTTTCAAGTTTGGAGAATTTCAAAAACGTTTACCCCGATACACTGTAAATAGACTATTTCGTGCGGCTACGTTGTCTTGGATTGATGATATAATAACAATTATGAAAAAGTCCAAGTATCAAGTTTTGTTATATTACAAATATGTCACTGTTCCTGAGCCTGAGAAGGTACGGGATGAGCAGCGGGAGTTGTGTTTGCAATTGAATTTAAAAGGCCGCATCATCGTCGCTGATGAAGGGATCAATGGAACAGTTGAAGGACTGGTTGCGGACACTGAAAAATATATAAAGGCAATGGAGAAGCTACCATACTTCAAGGGAATCTCCTATAAAAAAAGTGAAGGGACAGGGGATGCGTTTCCCAAATTATCAGTAAAATACCGGTCGGAAGTCGTAACGACCAAAATCAAAAATCTTAATCCCCAGAAAGTGACAGGAAAGTATATTAAGGCAGAAGAGCTGCACGAGTGGTTTGAACAAAAAAAAGAGTTTTATATCGTCGACATGCGGAATGACTATGAATACAGCTCAGGGTATTTTGAGAATTTTATCCCGTCAGGCATCCATAACTTTTATGATCTCCCTGATGTACTGCCGCGTTTGAGTCACCTTAAAAATAAAACGGTCGTGACCGTCTGTACCGGCGGCATCAGGTGTGAGAAAGCATCCGGATTTCTCGTGGGGAATGGCTTTAAAAACGTTTACCAACTCAAAGACGGAATACAAACCTACATGGAAAAGTATCCCAACAAACATTTTAAAGGCAAATTATATGTCTTTGATGGCAGGATGACGATTGGATTCAATACCGATTCTCCGGAGCATGAGGTAGTCGGCAGTTGCATGCACTGCGGAGTCGCATGCGATTCATACGTTAATTGTGAATATGACATGTGTCATTATCATTACATTTGTTGCATAAATTGCAGCGACAAAGAGACAGGATTGGCATTCTGCAAGAGTATTTGTAAAGAGAAATATCTGAAGTATCAACGACCTAGGAGACAGAGTCTATAAACAGAATTCTTTAAGCTTCCATTTTATTCTCCATAGAAATATAAATTCTCGATTCATTTTTGCTTCTCCATATGATTTGCATTTGTAATATAAATACTTGAAATTATCGTATATGTCACTACCATTCGACAGCTTTTCTAGATATTCTTGTATTGCAGAATTTTCCCAAGTGTTTTCTATATAGTAATCAAACAATTCGTAAATTTCTTCAATATCTATATATCCTTTTTTTTCAAATATTCCTAAATCCTCAAAATGTCCCAATATTAAATCGTCAACATCATAACTTGAAATGTCATTATTAAAATCTCCTGTTTTTGAATCAAATTTTAACTTATTTTGATCAATTAGTTTAATTATCTGTCTAGTTGCATGTGTAAAGAAGTCATTCTTGAACCTGTGTATAAAGTCAGCGCGAGAAGTCTTTGATAATGCTTTTAATTGATGTTTAGCTGTTATCCATAGTGCAGCGGTAAAAATACCGATGATCATTGTCCAAAAATTTACATCCGGTTTTGTAAACCAGTTAAAAATAGTTATAAAAACTTCCGCCATAGTAGTTATTTCGACTTAGCATGACCTCTTTTCTTTTCTATGGTAAACGCTCCTGGTTTTATAACTTTCTGAACAGAAGTTCTTGGTTGTGGTTTATTAGTTGAGCTTTTTTTATCTGACACTAAAATCACCTCGTTTCTTATTTCGCATGACCTCTTTTCTTTTTTATAGTGCGAACACCTTTTGCGTTTCTAACAACAAAACCAGCAGGACTCTTCACGGTTTTTCCTACATGTTTATTTTTTAAATCTTGTTCAGCCCGTTTTAACGTTTTTGGTTTTGGTTTTACTAAAGTTTTTCTGGTAGCCATAAGTTATCACCGCCATTCATGATAGCTTTTTCGAGAAAATTTCTACACAACGATTATGCGCTGTTTTGAATATAAAATCAAGTAGTTTTATATCAAAGAAACGAGAAATTTTCCCCTTTTGCATGTTGCTTAAGCACTGGTATAATTGATATTCAAGGAGGAATATGGGGAAACGGTTTTGGTTTTCATTCATCGTACTCAGTCTGCTTATCATCATTGTTGCATATCTCCGGCAAGGCAATTCACTGCCGGCGACAACGATCAGAAAATCCATCCAAGCTGTTGTAGACAAACCGCAGATTACTCCTACGACGACACCATTTCCTCTTGAAAATCTGACAATTCCGTATTTGCGTAAGCAGACATATAAAAGCAAATTGGGAAGTCTGCAGCAAATAGCAAAAAACGCAGACTATACATCATATCTCACGAGTTATCCATCGGACGGATTAACAATAAACGGGTTGCTTACTGTTCCAGTGGGTATCCCACCAACCGGCGGATGGCCGGCGATCGTTTTTGTCCATGGCTATATCCCGCCCAAAACGTACACAACAACTGGGAACTATACCGATTATGTTGATTATCTTGCACGCAATGGCTTTGTTGTCTTTAAGATCGATCTTCGCGGGAATGGAGATTCGCAGGGACAGCCGGCAGGCGCGTATTATTCCGCCGGATATGTTGTTGATACATTAAATGCCTATGCCGCACTACAGTCTGCCCATCCTGTCCCAACGGCCACTTCAAAAGAAAAAATAAAAGCTGCAACTGCCTCAGGTGCGGTCGATGATAGTCACAATGAGCAGCAAATGGTAGATGTGAACCCCGTTCATATCGGATTGTGGGGGCACAGTATGGCAGGCAATGTAGTCATGCGCGCATGGGCAGCAGAGCCTGATATCCCTGCAGTTGTGATATGGTCCGGGGCAGGGTATACCTATACGGATTTGGTGAAATATAAGCTGAATGATCCAAGTTATCAACCATCTCCGTCATCATCCAATTCTGCGAATGTTAAATTGCGGCAGCAGCTGCAGAAGTTATACGGCAGTCCTGATTTGAGCAAACCATTCTGGCATGATATGGCACCGACGAGTTTCTTGGGGGATTTGCAAGGCGCGATCCAGATAGATCAAGCACAGGATGATGCGGTGGTGAATATCGGATACAATAGGGATCTGATGAAATTATTTGATGCGACTTCAGTCCCGCATACGATGTATGAATATCCGACCGGAGGACATAATATCTCAGGAACAAGTTTCACGCAAGCCATGCAGCACACGGTGGAGTTCTATAAACAGTATTTGGAATAACGATAGAATACTCTCATGGTAAAAAGATGCAATTTTTCCCAATTTACCCTATAATACTAGTTTATTACTATGGGAAGAAGTAAAGATGCAGAGCCGGTAAAAGATCCGGTAAAATTGTTACCCAAAGATAGAGCTCGCGAATTTGGGAGAAGAAGCTTTGTTCGAATGACAATATTTGCCGGTGCCGCTGGTACTATTGCGAGCGCAGATAAGACTGCCTTAGCAATTGAAAATTTATTCAATACATCGCGTACGACTATTGTCCCTGCACGAGGAGAAGTACTACATCCCTGGACAACATCTATTGTGCTTGATTTACCCGGACAAAATTACGATACAGATCACAATATCGATGTGTTGCCTTCCTTGAGTCCTTTAGGCGTTCGTATGAAAGCAAAACTTGGTAACAAAGGAGATCCGGTAACTGATTTACGCAAGGGCCTTTACGATATAAAAAATAGTACACAACTGGAAACGATGTCTTGGTTTTGCGATAGTAGCTCATGGCCACTTGCTGCTCAGGTTATTCCGCTTGTCAGTGACCGGATTGCACCGGAATATGTCTTTTTGGCGAGTACACCAGATGGTTTGCATGATATAAAAGGAGTACCAAGAGTTATCGCAGAAATGCTTCTTGCTTCCGGTTATGGACCGAGTCCTGCACTTGTAGGACTTACTGACGCGGTGCAATTTCATAATCCATTTGCGCCATATATGGATCCTGAAGCCGCTTCTGCTGAAACTGCATATAAGCAACTGCAGGATCTTTCTCAAACAGAAAGTATTACCCATGATTTTGCGAAATTTTTAAACCGTTATAATGCAACTCATGCCAAAAAAATTAAATTAGTATATCTTCTTCTCCAGGATCCAACAAAAGATCCGTATGTTAATGAGACTCAATCGGTAAGAGATTTTCTTAAGGATTTGCCGATAGATGTTGTCTATATCGACGGTCAAAATCCGGGGCACGATAATCCTACTACCAATAACGAAGCGTATAATGCAGCAATTGCGGCTTATCTTGCAGCACAAGGTCGGAGATAATATATGTATTATTCTTCGGGTTCGGGGGGTAAAAATTCTTCTCCGCCATTGTCTACTTTCTCAGGATACTCACTTGGTTTGAGCCAGTAAACATAGGTGCATCCCGTTGCTTTTCTTTTTTCCCTATCCCATCCGGCTGTGGAGCACTTTTTCATTTTCTTTCCGGCATTGGTGGTAAATAAGACAAGTTTGGCGCCGCATTCAGGGCAATCTTCATCAAGCGGTTCGGTCGTGCCGTTGATCCACTCGACATAATCGCAGCCGATGACTTTTTTGGTTGCACTGTCCCATTTACCGGTGGAACATTTTTTCATTTTTTTGCCAAAGCGGGTTGTTGCAAGGATAAGCGGGCTTCCGCACTTGGGACATTTCTCGTTCAGTTCCTCGGGTTCCACAGGGAACCATTTGACATAATCGCAGCCGACATTTTTTCTTGTCTCAGGATCCCAGGAACCTTTGGAGCATCGTTGTAATTTTCTTCCTGTCTTGGTAACTGATATTTCTGCGAGGGGTGCTCCGCACTTGGGACAGACATCATCTTTTGTTTCCGTATCTTTTTTTGGCATGAGACCTCTATATTAAATCTTTTCAAATGATGAGTCAAGGGACTATTTGTCTATTTTGACGTATCATTTAGGTCAGGCTATCTAAAAAAAATTATTGTATAATTTTGCAATTATGTCATTAGTAGAATCTGGAGCGTTACCAACAAAACTTCGTACACCAAATGCCAATAACGTTCTCATGCAAACGTTTCAAAGAGAAATTCGGTATTATCGGGACAGTTCAGTACAAAGCAGCCGCACTCCCAGGTTCCTCGGGATAGGCACTGCCGATACACAACAGGCATATACGATGGCAGTTCGAGCAGTTTATCCTCCTGCTGAGTGTCATTTTCTTAGTTTTAATAGCACGGAAACATCAACAGCAGCCAGTCAGGTTGTTGAGATGCCTCTTGTGGTAGATGGGTTTAAACCGTACAATTCGATACTAACAGCTGATGTCCTTCCAAGATTTGATGGTCAACTGCGTACTGGCGATACGAGTGATCGACGATTGCGATTTTTCAAGCAAGCAAGTGATGTGCTGGAGGAATTCGGCATGTTCGTTATGGTAGAAAGTACGTTTGATCCAGCGATCATACCAACGCTTATTAAGGCAGGATTTACCAGTGTTGCTGTTCATCTCCCCGAAGAATCTCCTTCAGAAATTACCCCAAAGGAAATGGACAAAAAGAAATATGCTATTGTAGCGAGGAAGAAAATTCCTACAATGGATTGATCAAAACCTGTTACAATACCCTCACTTAAGCAAACGTTAAGGTTTGTTTATTATCATTTGCATATGAGAATACTCCTTGTTGAAGATGAAGTAAAATTAGCGCACGCCATGAAACGCGCGTTGGAACTCCAGAAATATGCTGTTGATGTTGTGAATAATGGCAAAGACGGATTGGATTTTGCGATAGGCGAAGAGTTCAGTTTGATTATATTAGACGTGATGCTTCCTGGCATGGATGGTATTGAAATCTGCAAACGGATCCGCGCGGAAGGAATTCATACGCCAGTGATGATGCTCACCGCCAGAGGGCAAATTACCGATAAAGTAACAGGGCTTGATGTCGGGGCTGATGATTATATGGTGAAACCATTCTCGTTTGAAGAACTATTTGCCAGGATCCGAGCGCTTGTCCGCCGTCCCGTCCAGGCAAACGATCCGGTTCTCAGTATCAAAAATTTAAGTCTTGATCCGAAGACATTCACCGTTAAACGCGGCGACAAAATAGTCGAATTATCCGCGAAAGAATTTTCTCTTTTGGAATACCTCCTGCGGAATAAGAATACTGTTCTGAATAAAGAACAGATCATCGCGCATGTCTGGAATTATGATTCGGATGTCCTGCCAAGTACTATTGAAGTGCATGTCAAACATCTTCGTGATAAGATAGATGTCAAAGGAGAAGAGTCATTGATTCACACAATCCGCGGTAGAGGATATACGATAAGAGAATAAATTATTATGCAAATCTCAAATGTCAAAAATCAAATGTCAAATCTTCATCTAACATCTCAAATCTTTATTTTTGAGTTATGCGATTTGCGTTTTGAGATTTATTAATATGTTTCAATCCGCGCGCCTCAAATTAACTGCCTGGTATCTCGCAATTATCATGCTGGTCAGCGTCACGTTTAGTTTCGCTTTTTATCAGGCATCAACGCTTGAAATCCAGAGGGTCATCGTACGAATTCATTTTTTGCAGTCACAAGCAACTGAACTGTCGCTTCCGACACCGCCTGAAGCAATTTTTACCCTTGATCAGTTACAGGGAATCACAAACAGACTGAAGATTGCGCTTGTTATCATCAACGGCATAATTTTGGTTATTGCCGGTGGAGCCGGATATTTTCTCGCGGGAAGAACGCTCAAACCTATTCAGCAAATGGTGGATGAACAAAATCAGTTTATTTCAGACGCATCCCATGAACTGAGGACTCCGATTGCGACACTTCGTGCGGAAATGGAAGCAAGTCTCCTTGAAAAACGTCTCAGTGATAAAGGTGCTCGAAAGGTAATTGCAAGTAATTTAGAAGAGTTAGGTAAATTACAAGAGCTTGCAAATAGTTTATTGCAGTTGGCACATGTATCCAAGAAAAATGTTATCTATAATGATACCGTTTCAATGCAGGAAGTTATCCAATCCGCATATAAAAAAGTTTCATCTCTCGCAAAGAAGAAACAAATAATATTTACTCTTTCACAAGTCAGTGGGAAAGTAAAAGGTGATAAAAATAGTCTCATTGAAGTTTTTGTGAATTTGTTTGATAATGCCATAAAATACAGTCCAGAAAAGACAAAAGTGACTATCGCATCAATGAGCAAAAAGCGGTCCGTTACTATACTTGTAACGGATGAAGGAGTAGGGATTGCACCAACTGATCTGGAACATATTTTTGACAGGTTTTACCGGGCGGATAAGTCCCGTTCTCAAGCAGACGGACATGGGTTGGGACTATCCATAGTGAAGAAAATTGTCACGGCACATAACGGATCGATAGAAGTTGACAGTGTCTATCATAAGGGGACCACCTTTACCCTTACGTTTCCTCTAGTAAGCTAAATGTTTCCCCTAATTTCTAAAGCATGTTTTAAGACCGACCATTTATACTGCTGCAATGATAGGAGGTGAGTGGATGACTAAGAAAACATTGATCACCGTTGTGACGGTGAGTATTCTGAGCGGAGGATTGGTCGCAGCGACCAATGCTTTCGCACAGACTCCGGGACAGAATGACGTTCCGTCTCTGGTGCAGGAAATCGCGAGTAAGTTCCATCTGAGTACTAGCGATGTGCAGTCTGTTTTTGATCAGCACAAGCAGGAAATGCAATCAAAAATGGAATCAAATTATGAAACCTATCTGCAAAATCTTGTTAATTCCGGCAAGATAACAGAGGGGCAAAAACAGCTAATTCTTAATAAACATAAAGAATTGGTGAGTCAAAGGAATAATTTGAAGACGATGACTCCGGCTGAGAGAAAGGCGCAGATGCAGTCAACAATGCAGGATTTGAAAAATTGGGCGAAGCAGAACAATATTGATTTACAATACTTTCGTCCATTTGGCCCAGGGCATGGATTCGGTAGATTTGGCTGGCACAAATTAGATACGACTCCAACGCCGACACAGTAACTTGAGTAAAAGGAGATAGAGCAGAAAAGCAGCTTCCAAGAGGAGGCTGCTTTTGGATTTGATTTATGTTTGTTTTCAGTTCATTCGATTATCATATCAAAGCTTAAGCAAGATTAAAGAAACCGGCAATAAAATAACCTCATGAAGAAAATACTTATTAGTGTTGTTACTATTGTTGTTTTTGCTTTGTATGCTGTTTTCGGCCGTAATTCCTCACAAGCATCTTCTACAGCGACCGGCAAACCAAGCAGTTCAAATACATACGCTACAAATACAAGCATTGCATATAAGGATGGTAGCTATCCCGGCTCTGCGGCAGATGCGTTCTATGGTACGATTCAAGTAAGAGCAACAGTCCTGAATGGGAAGATAACCGATGTGCAGTTCTTGCAGTATCCCAATGATAGCAGTCATTCTGTCGAGGTTAATCAATCGGCGATGCCGGTTCTGAAACAAGAAGCTATTCAAGCGCAAAGTGCAAATGTCGATATCGTATCTGGAGCGACGCAGACAAGTCAGGCATTTAAAGAATCACTGGCAGCTGCATTGTCACAGGCAAAATAAAAATGATGCTAATTCATTTTCGAAAAACACAATATAAAAGCCTCATAAAGAACATATGAAAAGAACACGTTTGCTAATGGGAATGCCAATAACGATAGAGGTAGTAGATGTCAAAGTAACTGAGTCCGACATTGCGGGTATTTTTGACTATTTTGCTTCAGTTGACCGGATGTTCAGTACTTATAAAAAGGAAAGTGAGATATCGCGGTTCAATGCCGGAGAATTAACAAAAAAACAATTAAGCACCGATGTCCGGCAGATCTTGCAGCTTGCAGATGATACGAGACGGGAATCCAACGGCTATTTTAATATAGCGCACAATGGGCAAATTGATCCATCAGGCATTGTGAAAGGTTGGGCGATTTATAACGCGGCAGGTCTTTTGAAAGAACACGGGTTCCATAATTTTTATGTTGACGCGGGCGGTGATGTCCAAGTATCAGGCAAAAATGAGAATGGCACATACTGGACAATCGGAATCCGTAATCCGTTCAAGAGAGAAGAAATTGTAAAAGTTGTTCGGCTAGATAATAAAGGCATTGCCACATCGGGACTGTACGTAAGAGGGCAGCATATTTATAATCCGCACAAACCAAATGATCCAATTACCGCTATATCAAGTATGACAGTGATCGGTCCGACGGTATATGATGCCGACAGATTTGCAACAGCTGCTTTTGCTATGGGTGAGAAAGGAATCCAATTCATCGAGAAATTGCCAGGATATGATGGCTATATGATTGATTCCAATGGAATTGCCACGATGACTAGCAGGTTTGGACGGTTCGTTATTAATGTATAGTGAATAGTAACGAGTGATTAGTACTTGGTTTGTACCTATGTATTCCTCGTCACTCATTCACTTGTTACTCGTTTCTGAATATCAACTTGTACTGCTCCCGTTATTATCTTACTATAGAGATAGTTGATGTATTTTGTTTCAGTGCGAATAGTTAAGCATATATTAAGTAAGACAAAATTATAATTTGAGTATCATGAGTGTTTCGAATCTACCCAAGGCAAAAAAGCCAATTCTTCTCGACCGGTTATTGGGATTATCATTGTGGAAAAAAGGCTTGATAATTATTGTCATTATCGTTGTGATTTGGTTTGCCTGGGCACGATTATTTGGACAAAAGAGTACTTCGTCGCAATACCAAACCGCGACGGCACAACGGGCAAGTATTATCGCAACAGTTTCGGAAAGCGGTAATGTTAGCGCGGACTCACAAACATCAGTGACATCACCAGCAACAGGTATTGTTCAGGATGTCTACGTTAAGAATGGCGATACGGTAACTGAGGGACAAAAATTATTTTCGGTGAAATCTACAGCAACTCCTGAAGAAAAAGCAACCGCGTATGCCAGTTATCTAACTGCGCAAAATACTCTGAATACTGCTCAATCGAAGATGAATTCGTTGCAGTCTGCACTATTTAAAGCAAACCAGACATTCATCAATGATAAAGGTGTCCCGAATCCTACCGATCTGCAAAAGCAAGATCCGGTATATATTGAGGAAAACGCCGACTGGTTACAAGCAGAGGCTGATTATAAAAATCAGGCAGGTGTGATCAGTCAAGCGCAAGCTGCTTTGCAAAGTGCATCACTTTCTTATCAAGCTACGCAAAATGCTACTGTTACCGCGCCTGTTGGGGGAACAGTTGCAAATCTATCAGTGAGTGCCGGCAGCAGCGTAACTGCATCCAATAATAATTCCAATTCTTCGTCGTCAAGTTCCTCAAACAGTTCAAGCACCAGCTCAAGTTCATCTTCTAACTCCAGCAGTTCTACCGTATTAGTTATCGGGAATTTCTCCAATCTTTCCGTTGTTGCACAGGTAAATGAAGTTGATCTGCCAAGTATAAAAGTCGGACAAAACGCGACGGTTACCCTGGATGCGTTTCCTAACCAGACGTTTGTCGGTAAGGTCGTTAATGTTGATAGTATCGGCACATCCTCGTCTGGTGTTGTGACATATAATGTATATATTGACCTTGTTTCGCCGCCATCTGAAATCAAATCCGGTATGACCGCATCAGTGAATATACAAACAGCAAGAGCGGACAATGTCATTACTGTTCCAACAGCAGCTGTCCAAACATCCAACGGCTCATCATATGTGCGGGTTCTCAAAAATGGACAACTTACCGAAGTTCCTGTGACAACAGGTATCTCTGATGACACCAATACAGAAATTTCATCAGGTATCAGTGAAGGAGATACAGTTGTCATTGGTACAAGTACGACAACAAGTGGTTCTTCCTCAACAGCATCACCCTTCAGCGGTGCCGGCGGCAGGGGTGGTGGAGGCGGAGCTGTATTTTTCCGGCGCGGCGGGTAAAAAAGTTAAAAGTTCAAAATGCAAAATTAAAAGTTACTTTTTACAGTTTAAAATACTGAATTTCTGAGAAGTTATGAGTCATGAATATTATCGACGTATCACATCTGACCAAAATTTATAGTACCGCAGCGGGCGAGACAGTCGCACTTGATGATGTTTCATTTTCTATAAAGAAAGGTGAATTTGTCGCAATCATGGGCCCTTCAGGAAGCGGCAAATCGACATTGATGCATCTACTCGGATGTTTGGATACCCCGTCAAGCGGGATGTATATCCTTGACGGAGAGAATGTTGGAAATCTGACAGATGACGAGTTGGCCGATATCCGTAACCAAAAAATTGGATTTATTTTTCAGGCATTTAATCTATTGCCTAGGACTACTGTTTTGCAAAACGTTATGTTACCGATGCGGTATGCGGGCATTCCACTTGAAGAACGGCATGAACGCGCGGTTAAATATCTGCAGATGGTGGGGCTTAGTGAACGGCTCAATCATACATCCAATCAAATCTCTGGCGGGCAGCAGCAGCGAGTAGCGATCGCACGAGGACTTACTATGGATCCCGCGCTGCTCCTTGCGGATGAGCCGACGGGGAATATCGCTTCTGCACAAGCCGAGGAAGTGATGGCAATTTTTCAGGATATCAATGAAAAAGGCCATACAGTCGTGATGATCACTCATGAACCGGATATAGCAGCGCATGCCAAACGTATTATTACGGTACGAGACGGGAAAATTGTGAGCGATCGAGAGAATAAAAATCCAACAAAAGCAAAAACTCAGAGTAATCAGAACTTCAGAAATTCTGAAAGTCAGACACTCTGAAATTCTGAGTTATCTGAGTATTCCGAACTATGGATACAGAAACAATTATTGAAAGTCTACAGACATTAACGGTAAATAAGATGCGGACCGGTCTCGCAATTCTGGGTATTGTCATCGGGATCGGCAGCGTTATCGCGCTTGTTTCTTTGGGACAAGCGACACAGCAATCTGTCCAAAACTCGATACAATCACTGGGTGCAAATTTACTTACCGTGAGTCCGGGCTCGCAAAGCAGTGGTGGCGTTCGTGGTGCAGCCGGCGGCGCAACAACCCTTACCAATGACGACGCAAAGGCAATCCAGACTTCACCGCAGATAACGACAATCCAAGCTGTTTCTCCCGAGGTAGAAGGGAGAGAACAGGTAACCGCAGGGAGAAACAATAGTAACATCCAAGTAATAGGATCAACAGCAACATATTCTGAAGTACATAAAGTTACCATACAGACAGGCAATTTCATTACAGAACAAGATAATAACGGTGCGGCAAAAGTTGCTGTCATCGGACCGACTGTCGTATCCGATCTATTCCCAAATAATCCCGACCCCATAGGACAATCAATCCGTATCAAAGGAATTTCATTCCGCATCGTCGGCATAACGGTTTCCAAAGGCGGGACCGGATTTGCCAATCAGGATGCCATCGCTTATATCCCGCTCACTACCGCACAGTCACAAGTCTTTGGTCAATCGTATCTTAACTCAATTGCTCTTGAGGCAAAAAGCCAAGACGTGATGACAGATGCCGAGAATCAAGTCGGTTATGTATTGTTGAGCAGGCACAAACTTTCTGATCCGACGCAAGCAGACTTTTCTATTTTTTCCCAGCAGGATATTTTGAATGCTGCTTCGTCTGCTACGGGTACGTTTACAACCTTGCTGTCAGGAATTGCTGCAATTTCACTCCTTGTCGGCGGCATCGGCATTATGAATATCATGCTAGTTACCGTCACTGAACGGACAAGAGAAATTGGTTTGAGGAAAGCTTTGGGCGCGAAGAAGAAGACGGTGATTACCCAATTTCTCACAGAATCAATTATCCTTACCTTCGCTGGCGGCATAATCGGAGTAATTTTGGGAATTGTTCTATCGTATGGAATTTCTGCAGCAACGAGTTCTCCTTTTGTCTTATCACCGCAATCGGTTCTGGTTGCATTTGTTGTTTCGGCAGGAATCGGAGTATTGTTCGGCTGGTATCCGGCACAAAAAGCAGCCGGACTTGAGCCGATTGAAGCACTGAGATACGAATAACTCGTTTCAATTTTAATTATTTGAGAGGAGGTGAGACTATGAAGCCAATTAAACCACTCTATGTACTTATTTTAGTTATCGTTGTTGGCGCAGGCGCGTTCTACGGCGGTACATTATATCAAAAGACTCAGCTGCGCGCAGGATTTGCCAGTAGTGCTGCTGGCGGTCAGTTTTACCGGAGCTTTAACGGCCAAGGCGGCCAACGAACATTTGGAGGACCGGGAGGAGCTCAAGGAATGACACCGGTGAGAGGTCAGATCATCAGTACCGGCAGCGATAGTGTTACTGTCAAATTAACTGATGGCAGCAGTAAGATCGTCAATCTTACCAGCCAAACCAAGATCAATAAAGCAACAAGCGGTTCTGTTTCGGACCTGAAATCCGGGATTACCGTTACAGCTATTGGTACAACCAATTCAGACGGCAGCGTCACTGCATTGGATGTCACGATCGGCAATGGTGCATTTATGATGAGAGGCGGTAGAACCGGTGGCCAATCTGCTCCAACCGGACAGTAATGTTAGGGGACTAGATTAGTTGTCGCAATAAACTCCTCGATTGGGGAGTTTATTGCTTTATAAAAGGTACATAGCGATAGGCTACTTTAAGTTTGACGAATACTTTTCTGCTGAAAAGAATAATACTTATTGCCATGCCAGTATAAATTGTCGACATAAAAGGTTGAATTGAGTTGAGTACATCTTGCGTCAAGAGTGAACCAACGATCTCCCGAAGATCAACGAGTAGAATATTGTGCCAGGCAAAGATGACGAGTGAGTGTTTGCCGATATATTCCAAAAATACACTTTTGGCAATCAGTTGACTGACTGCCATCCACGTGCTGATTCCGCCAAAAGCGCCAAGATAAAAAAGAGGAACGATATCGATTCTGTTGATCCGGAGATCAACCTGATGACCTGAAAGCTGATAATCTACCGTTGCGATACAAGACGTAAGGATCAATGATGCTGCGGCAATCGGCAATTTGTATTTTATAAAATTTCCTAGAAATCTTTTATGAGTCATAAAAAGATATCCTGCGCCGAGGAAAGGAAGTGAATTCAACGCGATTTCAAAACCAAAAGGCAGCTTCAGCCATGGAGTTGCATAAGAAAGAAATGCGCCAACCGTTCCGCTTGCGACAAGAAAAAGGAGAATGTGCCGGGTCTGTGATATCTTTCGTGTTATTACGGCAAGAGTAAGTTTGGTAATAAAAAGACAGGGAAGGAACCATAAGACCACATTGTATCCAAGCATACCGTCACTCCCGCTTCCGTAAAGTATCCCGAACAATTGATAGGCAGTACCGCTGAGACTGAGGCTCGCAGTTTGTGAAATAAGCGCAAATATATATGTGAGAACCGCAAAAATATAATAAGGGATCAGTAATTGTTTGAAGTATTTAAGAGCAATAAACAGTAAGGGTTTGGCAGTTATTGGTTTGAATACCAGTCCGGAGATGAAAAAGAAGAGGGGCATGTGGAATGCATAAATCAGATAACGCTGCTGGTCTGTACTGAAAAGATGACCATAGATGACAAGAACTATTGCAATACCACGAGCAATATCTATCCAGTGAATTCTTTTTGATGCTGTTCGTTCATTGGTATTCGAATGCATAAAGGATCTCTTTAAAAATATATCATAGCAAAAGAAAAATGTCGTTACAACACTGTTGAGTTCTTATTACAATGCAATGATAAGTATATCACCATAAAAGTTTATATAAAGTTTATTTTTAGTTTCTTATCATATTCTTACTTATTATTTATTATTCTCATGTGTTATCAGGTTATGATGATGGGGAATTATGTTCAAAGATAGAATTGAGGCAGGAAAAAAACTCGCGGAGAAATTGGTGAAACACGCGAAGAACAGTACGATAGTTGTCGCACTTCCGAGAGGTGGGGTAACAGTAGGATATCAGGTTGCTCAGCTACTTCAAACGCCGCTTGAGGTAGTAATTGTCAGGAAGTTAGGTTCACCACGAAATCCTGAGCTGGGAATCGGTGCCGTTGCAGAAGATGGAGTTCTTTTTTGGGATACAGACATGATTGACATGCTACAGATTCCTAATAACATCCTGCGGTCTATCAAAGAACAAGAAGTAACAGAACTTGAAAGGAGAAGGCAATTGTACAGAAATGGCGATTCACTTCCTCTTTTGACCAATAAAACAGTAATTCTTGTCGATGATGGACTCGCAACAGGGGTAACCGCACGGGCTGCACTATTGTCGATAAAAAAACACCATCCCAAAAAAATCATCCTAGCTGTTCCGGTATGTTCTAAAGAAACCGGAAATGAGTTGCGGAGTTGGGTTGATTCTATCATTTGTTTGGAATCTCTAGAAAGACTTGAGGCGATAGGTCAGTACTATCAAGATTTTCGGCAGGTGACGGATGAGGAAGTAATGACGTTGTTGAAGAAAGCTAAAGAAGACAAGCTAATTTCTAGCCCGAATGAGAATGGATTCGAGCATAAGATAGTGTGGTAGCCCCTTTTCTCCTCTTGCATATTTTGTGAAAATACCTATAGAATAAATAGTAGAGTATGGATCCTACGGATGAATTACTTGATAATTCGCCCGTCGGAGTCAGGCAGGAAGAGCAGGCAGTGATTATCTGTTTGCAATTTCCGATCGGCAAACTAGAAAATAAAAAGGCGCTTGACGCCGTTTTTGACTTGGATGATATCATACGGGAGGTAATAGAAGCATCAGGAGTTGGCAGATATGACGGACATGAATTTTGTGAAAGACAGAATGAGGAGAGTGTCACATTTTATATTTACGGCAATGATGCCAGCATGATCTATCAAGAGATTAAACCAATTCTGCAATTATTACCAAGTCTTTCAGGATTTTATATCATCAAACGCTACTCGCAATTCACCGAAGAGCAGATCCCCATGAGTTCATAAATTTACAGTAACTTACTTTGTCGTATCAGCAGTGGTCTTAGCTACAATGCTTGCTGAGGATGGTTTTCTGATTTTAAATATTGTTGCATCGTGAGCTTCAAGAAACTGTCGAGATGTGGTTATTGTATATCCTTCTTTTTGTAATTTCTGTAATTCCTTTTCGATAAGCTCTTTTCTTTGGGGTTCTTCATCAAGCCAAACGGCGATATTCATTTGTCCGCCAGGGCTTATAACTCTGTCTATTTCACCAAAATATCTTGTGTACGCATCTTGTTCAAGAGGTAAATAAAGAGAAATCGCTAACAAGTCAGTACCCACATCAACACATCCACTTCGAAGAGGCAGCATTTGTCCAATTGCTGCTATAGCTGGAACTCTTTGTTTTATTCTACTAGTAATTGCATCTTTTATTTTCCCGGTAGGTGCCAAATCGCTTACTCTCCTGAGCAAAGGTATTCTTCCTGTAAAAGGTTCCTCTTCACTCGTGGTACGATTGCCTTTTCTACGAAGCTCAGGGTTAATCGAAAGAACAGTTATTCCTTGTTCCTTAGCTTGTTTTGCATATGCTAATCTCATACCTGATCCGAAATCAACAACTCGTCTTCCTCGCAGTTCCTCTTCAGAGAGAGTAAATAGAGACAGGTAATCTCCAAATGACCGTTCCCGGTCAACAGTTGTCATATCATAATGATCTTTTTGTGATTCACTGTAAGCTCTCGCTGAATCATGATCTACTACAGGGAGTGCAGGCTTTGCAACAGCTGCCGTTCCGCTAGCTGGCGTATCTGTACGGGCAGAGCCGGCTGTTACTTCGTTTTTCTTTACCTCAGGACCGGGAGTCCCGGTACGACGGTTATCAGGCCATCTTGACACTTCAGGCGGTGAGACATTGGCAGCGGGACCGGATACTACTGCTTGTCTTCCCGGTTCAGCTGCAACAACTGCTCTTTGAGTGCCCGTATCTTTAGCTTGCCGCTCGGGCATACCATTACCGGGAACTGCTTTATCATCGTGAGGATCTGCGGCACTTTGACCGGTTGATTCTCGAATATGAAGTTTGCGAGATCCACCTGGAGATCTTGCTGCTTTATCTGATCCTGTTCCTGGTGAAAGAATGGGGGACAAAGCAGTAGTAATTTTTGCAGGACGAGGAGAAGAAGGAAGTCCTGTTTCTCTTTGCCGAATATGTATTTTTCGGCTAGGGATGACTCTTGCTCCTAAATTTCTGCCGATATCGGTAAATTTTGGTAACAGACTGTCGCTTCTCGGCTGCTGTGCGCCTTCAGCTGTTAATTCTTTTCTCAATTGCATAATGAAGGAATTATACTATAAATCCCATAGTAGGTAAAGTGGTGTGTGACTGTTTGTCTTGTGTTGTTTTTAGTTTACCTCCGTCGTACAGGATGAGGTCGTGCAAAAGCATCTACATATACAAGATTTCCATTACTTTTTTGAATGAAATTTTGTTCCATAGTGTCAATTTGCACACCATCCCACAAATCTGACATCTGATTTTTGATATACGACCACAGTGCAGGATAAAATCTTCTTACCTTTTGCAGTTTATATTCTCTCGTAGGATAGTCTCCGGCCTCATGTCTTGTAAGAGAAAGTCTTTCTGAGGCAAATATAAAGACAGGCGTTTCCAATCCAGTATCAGCAAGGTCTTGTCTCAGGTCAACAGCAACTGCGTGGTATTGTTGCATTTCATTACTAAACGGTTGAGAATGGTCAGAGTCATGAGGACTTTTCGGTGCATGTGTTCTGATTACATATTTTTCCGTACCCACATCTAAAAAGTATACAAGGGATTGTCCGCCGTTTCTCGTTAGTTTGCTCATTTTTATTCCATTACCGAGATCTACCTCTTCACCCTGCTCCGCAAGTAGTCGCATACCATGGTCAATAGTATCAAAAATTTCTGGATGATCCCTGACTAACCCTTCTCCATCACGAGAAACAAGGAAGGCTTCTTTTTCTCTATGACTATTGCCTGTTGCTCGGCTTCTTTCAATAACAAAATTACCATGCCTATCCCGTGGGAATTCTGATCCATTTACATTTGCCGGTTGAAAAAATGGTATGGGGGATTCATTCTGCTCACCGGTAAATACCGTTAATTCAGAAGCATGTATCGGTCTATCTTCAAGTTGTACTGCCTGTCCGTTCGCACCTGCCGCATGATCTGTAGTTGCTAAATTTCCTTTTTGGTATACATAAGCGTCAGCGTAGTACCATCTGCCGGGAGCGACAAGCGGTTCACCAACACGTCTTATCGCATCTGGTCCTGGATAAAAGATAGCTCTCGGATCACCCGGAACAGGTCCTGTTATATTGTCCGTTACTAAATCAAAATTTCCTCCAGTTTCTCTCAGTAATAACCGTGTAGCGCAAGGATCATTTAAATTTACAACCGTATGACCATCAAGTTGCGCTCGTATGCTTGGGGCTAAATCTCTGCTATCTGCTGTATAGACTTCTGCGCCAAGAGCTTTTGCAGCGAGCGCAAAGCTTGGAAGTTGTCCGCAACCAAGATCCAAAATTTTCATACCTGATAGAGCTTGTCTGTCGCGTAACTTGCTAATCATTTGTGGCCCACCTTCTTCTGCAATAGCGGCAACATCAGGATTCGGAGAAAGATGCAGTGCCATTGCCAACTGTCCCACACTGCCTAACGTATTATAGCCATTGGTACCTTTCCCGAAAGGTTCGCCAAGAATATCAAGAAAACCTCTCCCTGCCGCTGCTGTCCCATTCGCTGCCGCTTCTTCAGTTGATTGTCTCCACAAGTTGGTAAAAATTGTATTAAAAAGAGAAGGAGACGTAGCAAGATCAAGCTCTGAAGCAATTTGAGTCAAGCCGCCGCCACCAGTTGATTCTGCAGGAGATGCCAGGTTTCTTGCTTCTCGGCCGGTTTGTCTCAATCCCGCGGCAGCAGGAGATGCTGGCTCGCGGTGAACTCGACCGCTGACATCTCGAGGACTTCTGGTTACAGACGTTGCCGCGCCATTAAGAGAAACGGTGTCACGTGGATCACGAACAACATGAGGATAGGACACAACGGATCTTCCGGCATCTGTGCCCGGAGAAAGGACAGGGGACAGAGCAGTCGTGGCTCCATCGGCACGAGAAGCAGATGGAAGCCCGGCATCTCGTTGCCGCACCCACACTTTTCGACTAGGGACAACTCTAGAGGATAATGTTCTGACATGATCAGTCAGCCGTGGCAAGAGTCCATCAGTTCTTCTCGGCAGCTGGCCTTCTGATCCGCTTTCTGCTCTACGCATAGCTCTAGTATTATAGCATAAACCTATAGTAAGTAAAGTGGTTTTTACTAGAGAATGGACGTTATATCGTTATCAAAGAAGACTTGCAATATGAGTCATTATGGAGATTAAAATTACAGTTAATCTAGGATATCATGAGTGAATGGATCTACAAATACCATACTTCCATCTGTTCTCTGTCTGAAATTCTCAGGTTTTAAATCTAAATGGACATGATTCCACAATGGTGAATCCTGAATTCTAATATAGGTACGGATTATCCGTGCGAGCTTATGCATTTTGTCCCACATTGCGCTATCCGTTGGCTGTTCTCCATCTACATATCCTTCGCAGATGATTCGGTCAGAGGCAAACAGTATAGCGGGCATAGCAACTCCTGCTTCAGCGAAATCTTGTTCGCGATCTGTTGCTAGTGCCTGTTCCTGGAGCGTTTCTTTCGTAAACGGCTGCGATAGATCTTCAAATGCTTTTCTCTCAACGCCATTATCAACTTTAACTGCATATTGCTCGTCACCAATTGTGAGTAAAAAAACTTTCGAATTTGTACTCTTATATACTGTGGGCATTTCTTCTATTGTTATTCCGTTTCCTAGATCAATGACAGCAGCTCTTATCCAGACTAAATCTGATTGAAGGAAATCATGGATTTGTTGTATACCGTTTTCTACAGTCGCAATAAGTTCGGGATTATCTCGTAATAAATTTTGTCCTTCTGGTGAGACTAAGTACGCTGTTGGAGTTGCTTCGCCATCTGGGTCAATATAACTTCCCTCAACGATAGTGTTCCCAAATCGGTCACGGAGAGTAGGGTCGCCATCATTTGTATTGACGGGTTCGAAATAAGGAATTGGTGTTTGGGGTAGTTCATGTGAACCTGCTTCGCCAGCATCAGCTCTTTCAGTCAGCGAGAATTTCGTTCGAACATAGGCAGCGGGATCCCGGTATCCGTCTATTGACTGCGGGGGATCTGCTATCAATTCTTGAATTCTTTCTGTTAATCCTTCACTATGGAATCCTTCGCTTCGTAAGTATTCAATTGCATGGTAGAAGAAAAAGTTTCCGATAACATAATACGCATTAAAAGCCTGGTATATAGCAAGTTGTGGAATATTACCGACATGGTATCCGTCTATAAAAGGTGGATCACCATTATCTGGATTCCAATTTTGTGCCGCTTCTAATTGTCTGATGCTATCTTCAAGGATACCGAAGTTCTCATCGATCCAGTTTTGAGAGAATGTGGTTACTGTAAAATTACCAGGAGTATCCGTATCAATTCCTGCTAAGAGAAAATTTCGTATTTTTTGTGATTTGGGGTCAGAACTGTCAATTTCCAACGCTCCCCATTCACAACCGCCTTCAGCAATGATTTTTGCAGTAATAGCTTTTTTTACGTCTAAGTCAGCAGGAATTTGTTCTCTATTTTCAGCAACTTTATGCAAACGATCCTCAGCTTCTGCTAGATCCGGATTGAGCAAACGGATAATCGGATGCCCTGATTCATGCCTTTGCGTAAATGGATCATCAACTGTTCCGCCAGCAGCTAGTATAAAATTAGATCTGCTCTCGTATTTTGCTCCAGATTCAAACCATCCACCAGGATATCCAGCTGCTTGTAATTGTTCCATAACCCGACGATTTGCTGGAGTATCTGGGACAAATGCAGGGTATTCAGCAAGTTCTACACCAAATAGTCTGCACATCGCAGCAGTTGTTGCAGATATATCTCTTGTTTCAAACCCTAACGCTTCAGCTTTTAGGACTGCCGTACTGACCGGAGGATGTTCTCTCTGTGCTGCAACAGGGAACTGTTTACCAGTTGGTCTTTCTCTAGGAGCTGAATCATCAAGTGCTTGTGCCACAACCTCACGATCTCTATTAACAGTAACAGCCGGGTGTGCAGCCTCATCATGGAGTTTTGCTTTACTTGGCTCATGAACAGCAGTTACAGGGAGTACACTAGAAGAACGTGCTACTCCATCTGTCACGGTTCCGGGTGAAATAACAGCGGATACTACGGTTGCAGTATCTGCAAGACGAGGGGCAGGTGAAGGTCCGGCATCTCGTTGCCGTACCCACACTCTTCGGCTGGGGACAACTCTAGAGGATAACGTTCTGACACGATCAGTCAGTCGTGGCATGAGACCGTCGGTTCTTCTCGGCTGTTGTCCTTCCGATACCCTTTCTGTTCCAGGCATAGAATAGAATTATAGCATTTAACCTATAGTAAGTAAAGTTTACTTGTTCCTTTCGCATCTACCACCTTGTGTTTATTGGTATAATAATTTTATGTATAGATTTTTTAAAACTGTTTCAGATTTTGTGAAGGAATATCATTATGGATTTATTTATCCGTTTTCTGCGCTTCTCAGTCTATTTTACCAGCCGAAATGGTACCGCAGTCCAAAGGCAACAAAGGGAACCATCATTATGGTGTTCTGTTGGTTTACCCCAAATATTTCTCATAACAAATGGGTGACATATCTTGAAAAAAAAGGATATCGGACCTATCTATTGAGTCTGCCGTTACTCTTTGAAGATTTTCAGAGTACAGCTTTGCGGTTGAAACAGTTTATCGGAGAGCATAAACTCAAGAATTATACATTGGTTGGTATCAGTACCGGCGCCGTTGTCTGTTTGTATTTTCTGAAACGGTATAAAAAATGGGATGAAGTACATGCATTTATTAATGTTGGTGGTCCAATGCATGGCTCACCGACAGCACGTTATATATCTTTTATTGGAAAAGGAAGAGATATACTTCCGGGAAGCAACTTCGTTAAAAGCCTTGAAGAGACTCATATTCCGCTGGGGAAAATGATGACGCTCACCGCAACATACGACGAATTAGTTCCGCAAAAGTATAGTACGATGAAAGGAAATACTCTCTATACGCTTCCTGTATGGGGACACAACATGCTGCATTTTGGTAGCAGGCAAACGTATGATCTGATCGCAAAAATTGCCGGTGATGGTGGAGTGTAAAATTTTTGTTTTTGATGTTTGTGGTAAGATAAGGGCAATGGGGAGCAAATTTTTTATTACGATTGGGATAGTATTGGTTGTTGCCGGATTAATGCTTAATTATGTCCGAATGCAGTCCTCATTTGTTATTCAACCTCCGCCGA
>Ga0307372_10000476_pt1 | contig 71617 bp, 70 predicted proteins | sample OX1MG_FD_202533 | JGI IMG/M metagenome (GOLD analysis project Ga0307372, IMG submission 202533) | Soil microbial communities from Risofladan, Vaasa, Finland - OX-1 | ecosystem: Environmental > Terrestrial > Soil > Coastal area > Acid sulfate soil | place: Finland: Risofladan, Vaasa | collected... | reverse complement strand
GAGCGCGGCGACCGTCAGCGCGTCCGCCGCGTCCCGGAAATGCCCCAAATCACACTCTCACGCCAAACCCGCCGAATCTCCCCGACACAATCTCGAACACTTACCCTCGGTGAGAAATCCGGGCTAAATATTTTTCGCAATCGATTGTAATATGGGCGCCGGCGCACGATTTGTTCTAATATCCGGTGCTCGGGCCACCGACCGATTCCACGCCGCGCCCGCCGCGATCCCACATTGCCAGGAGTCTCCGATGAAGCGCCTGATCGCGGCCGCCGCCAAGGGCGATCCCGATGCCGAATACAATCTCGGCGTCATGTACGACAACCGGATCGACGATCACGGCAATGCGGTCGATCCGACGGACGACAACGGCAATGCGATCGACAGCAATCGCGGTGAGGCCATGAAATGGTTGTCGCGGGCTGCCGAACACGGTCAGCCGCGCGCGCAGATGCGGCTGGCCGAGCTTTATGCCGATGGACCGGCCGCCGCCCGGAATTATGGCCGCTCTTGTCAGTGGTTCGTCTTGGCGATGACCGGCCTCAACGGCGTCCACCGGCAGCGCGCCCAGAACGGCTACGACAGCGCGAGCGCGCAGCTGACGACGACCGAAATCGCCGCGGCGCAACGGCGGGCGCGCGACTGGGAGCGGCGGCGGCGCAAGACGAACTCGGTGCGGGCGCTCGAGCCGATCCAAGCGACGCGATGACGCCGGAGCGATTCCAGGCTCTGGCGACCGGCGTGATGGTGGTAATGTTGGTGTTCACGGTGGCGGTTGCGGTCGTCGTGTTCGGCGTTTTCCATTGAGGGGACACATGATCGGCACGGTGACATCGTTCAGCACCAAGAAGCGGTATGGCTTCATCAAGCCGGAAGACGGCGGCACGGCGATCTTCGTCCATATCTCGGCAGTCGAGCGCGCCGGGATGAAGACGCTCATGGTCGGGCAGCGGCTCGTCTACGAGGTGACGTTCGACGAGGGCGAGCGGTCGATGACCATCATCGGCGTGGCGCCCTGACGCGGCTGGCAGTCGGCGCAGGAGGCGGCCATGGCGCGTGAAACCGAGATCGACCGGCTGGCGCGCGAGACGATCGAAGCCTACGGGCGCAGCGCCGGAATCATCGCCGACCAGCGCGCGGCGAGTTATATCGCGACCGGCGATCTCGGCCGGTCGCGTGCCTGGCTCGAAACCGCCGCGGCGATCCGCCGGCTCGGCACCGCGCATCCGGCGCGGTCCAGCTAGTCGCCCTCCGGCGTCTTGGGCGCGTTGTCGGGATACCACTGGCCCTTGCGCATGCGGCTGATCTTGATCGACCGGTAGAGTCCGGCGTTGCGGAACGGCTCGTTCGCGACGAAAGCCTCGGCGGCATCGCGATCTTTCACGTTGATCGCCGACACGCTGCCCACGCGCTTGCCGGCATCGTCGGTCAGCAGCGCGCCCGCCAAGACGATCACATGCTTGTGCCGGTCGAGATAGGCGAGGTGCTCGGGTGTCTTCGCCTGGCGGATGGCGGCTGCGGTGGCCTCGTTGTCCTCGGCATAGATGATGAACAGCATCGCGGTCCTTTCCCGAATCCGTTATCCTGCGCCGTCTTAAGTCAGTGCGCGGCCGCATGCCAGGATGGAACGACGCGCCTGCGGCGGAGTTTTGAACGAACGATGATCCTGCGGTAGCTGATCGCGGCGGCGTTCGTGGCGTCCCTTCCGGCCGGGCCGGCGGGTGCGCAGGCCGCGCGCACCCAATCCTTCAACATGACCATCGTCGGCCACAGCGACTTGGACGGCGTCGGCAAGGGCGGGGAGGGGCTGGCGCTGAAGCAGTATCCCGACGGCCGGCGCATCCTCTATCTCGCGCACGAATCGGCGCCGATGTGCTTCAGCGTCATCGACGTGACGCAACCCAAGCGGCCGAAGGTGATCAAGCAGGTTCCGGTCGAGGCCGATTACGTCCGCTGCAACTCGTTGGGACTGGCCGGCAACGTCATGGTCGTGGCGCACCAGACGCAGAAGGTTGGGCAACGATACGCCGGCATGGACGTCTACGACATCGCCGATCCGGCCGCGCCCCGGAAGCTGTCGCATTTCGACACGTCGGGTCCGCATTCGCGCGGCGCGCATTTCGTCTGGTTCGCCGACGGCCATTACGCCTATCTCTCGACCGGCGCCGCCGATTTCACGCCGGGCAATCCCAAGGACGATCAATTTTTGATGATCGTCGATGTCTCCGATCCGAAAAATCCGCACGAAGTCGGGCGTTGGTGGCTGCCCGGCACGCGCGACGGCGATGCCGCCCCGCCGCCGCGGGTCGCGCCGTTCGATACCGGCATCCGCATGCACTCGCTCGACATCTCGCCCGGGCGGCCCGATGGCGCCTATGTCGGCTGGATCGATGGCGGCTGGGTGATCCTCGATATTGCGGACAAGGCACATCCCAAGCTTGTGGTACGGCGTTCGTGGCAGGGGCTCGGTAACGGCTTCGCTCATACCGTGCTGCCAATACCGAGCCGTAATCTCGCGATCCAATCCGAGGAATCGATCAAGGCCAACTGCAAGGATTGGCCCAAACGCGACTGGGTGTGGGACATATCGGACGAGCGCAATCCTTATCCGCTGGCGGCGCTACCGCCACCCAAGGACTTCGCCGCGCTGTGCCGCGCCGGCGGCCGCTTCGGCGCGCATAACATCCAGATGAACCGGCCCATCGCCACGTCGCGAACCCTGACGCAGACCGTGGTCGGGAGCTTCTTCAATGGCGGCGTGCGCGCCTATTCGATTGCCGATCCGACGCATCCGGTAGAGATCGGCTGGATCGTTCCGGCCGCGCCGCCCGCCAACGCATCGCACGCCATCCAAATCAACGACGTTTATGTCGACGAGCATGGCCTGATCTATGCCAATGACCGCTTCACGGGCGGCCTTTACATCATCCGCTATACCGGCAAGGTGCCGCTCAGGTGAGCGCGCATGGTCTCGTGCTGTTCGGCATCGGCATTCCGGTCGCCGCGATGTTCGGCGCATCGTTGGCCGGGTTGGCGCACCGCCGTACGGCCAGCGCCTGCCTGCAACTTATCGGCGCCGCCGGCCTCCTCATGGTCGTGTTGACCCATATCACCGAAGCGCTGCACTGGCTGCCATGGATGGGCTGGGGCCAGGCGCATAGCGCCGGCCATTACCTCGATCTCGCCAGCGCCGTTGTCGGTCTCACCTTGCTGCCGGTCGGGTATTTAATGGGGAAGCTACGAGAACGGGCGATTAACAGGCTGCTGAAAAACGTTTTTGGACGCGAGAAGACGCAACATTGATTCGCATGGCGACCAGTTCACGCAAGAACGATTCGCGAGAGGGCTCTCGATGATTCTTATGTTGCGTGATTCGGCTTCGCATCAGAGTTTTTCAGCAGCCTGTTAATCCACCAGTCCCAGAAAAATTAGCACCGCGCGATTGAGGCGCAGCATGTCCTCGTCGGCGAGGCGACCGATGCGCCGACCGAGCTTGCCGCGGGTGACGGTCGTGACTTTGTCGACCATGATGCGCGAAATCTGGGTCAGTCCATTCGCGGCGGTCGGCGTAACATCGACCCGCAGCAGCGGTGCGTCGGTTGGGTCAGTGGTGAAGGGACAAACGGTGACGGAGCCGGTCTCGAAGCGGTCGGACTGGACGATCACGACCGGCCGCGGCTTGCCGGCATAGCCGCCGCCGGATGCTGTCCAGATTTCGCCGCGAATCATCCGTCGTTGAATTCGGAGATCGCGTCGATGAACGCCTGATCCTCGACGGCATGTGGACTTTCGGCGACCAGCCGCGACTGGCGATGGGCCTCGGCCGCGAACTTGGCCGAGCGGGTATCCGGCACCCAGATCTGGATCGGGCGCAGGCCTTGCGCGCGCAGCCGGGCGCGGTGGCTACGAACCTTGTCGCGCGAAGATGGCGGCTTGCGCTTCGATGCCGACGACATTGCGGATGCTCCAACAGTTACATGTAACCTAGTGGGCACGGCAGTCGAGCGCAAGGGACGCGCTAGCCTTGACATGGCCTATCTGTACGCTTAAATAACGCAACTCGTACGTTATAATCGTACGGTAGAGCCAGGAGGCAAGCGATGGCGAGCACGGCCCAGATTGCGGCAAACCGGCGGAATGCCGCCAAAAGCACCGGACCCAAGACGGCGGCGGGCAAGGCGGTCGCCAGCCGCAATGCCCTGCGGCACGGCCTGACCGCACGGCAGGTTGTTATCCAAGGCGAGGGCCTAGCGGATTTCAGTCGGTTCCATGCCGAGCTGCACGCGGTGCTCACGCCGGCCGATGCCGTCGAGGAGACCTTGGCTGAGCGCATCGTGATTTGCGCTTGGCGGCTGCGGCGGATGGGCCAGATTGAAGCCGCACTGCTCAGCGACGCGTCGAATCACGTCGGCGCGAGCGCGACATACGGAATGGAACTCGGAGTCGGATTTTCTCGGGTGGTGCCGGCCATGGCGGTTCTGTCGCGCTACGAGTCGGCGCTTGATCGTTCGCTCCGCCAAGCCGAGATGCAGCTCGAACGGCGCCAAGCGCGGCGCCGCGGCGAGGACATCGCACCGCCCCTTGCCATCGCGGTTGCGGGCTTTGAAGGCGCGGACGACCCCGTTGAAAAAATTAAAATCTGCGAAACGAACCCAATTTCCGGGTCGGCGCTTGGAAGTATTGAAGTCGGATCTGTCGGTCTTGCCCCTCACCCCAACCCTCTCCCCGCGGGCGGGGAGAGGGAGGGCCCCGCGTCAACGGGGGGGTGAGGGGTTTCCGCGCGAAACGGCGAAATGGAATCGCGATGGCCGTGAAACGCCGGGATAAATTCGCGGCCGCGCTTTGAGCGCCGCGCGTGTTATGCCAAGCTGACGCCATGGCGCATGCCGATTTCGTCCATTTGAGGGTCCATTCGGCCTACTCGCTGTCGTTGGGCGCCATCAAGATCAAGGATCTGGCCGCGCTGTGCCGCCGCCATGCCATGCCGGCCGTGGCGATCGCCGACTCGGGGAATCTGTTCGGCGCGCTCGAATTCGCCATGGCGGCAAGCGAGGCCGGCGTGCAGCCGATCATCGGCTGCGAGTTCGGCCTTCGCCGCGTCGAGAGCGACAACGGCCGCGCCGCCGTCCGCGTCGGCCCGGCGCTGCCGCCCGACGCCGTCGTATTGCTGGTGCAGAGCGAGGCGGGCTATCGCAACCTGCTGGCCCTGGTCAGCAAGGCGCATCTCGAAAGCGCGCCGGGCGAGGCGCCGCAGCTCGATCTCGCGGCACTCGAGGGCCGCACCGACGGCCTGATCTGCCTCGCTGGCGGGCCCAAGGGGCCGATCGGCCGCCTCATCGGCGAAAGTCAGGCCGCCGCGGCCGCGGCCTTGCTGGCGCGGCTGGCGGCCGTGTTCCCCGGCCGGCTCTATGTCGAATTGCAGCGTCACAACGCGGCCGCCGAGGAGCGTATCGACGCGGCGCTGATCGATCTGGCGCTGGCGCACGAGCTGCCGCTGGTCGCGACGAACGACGTGCATTTCGCGGAGCGTGACGACTATGAGGCGCACGATGTGCTGCTGTGCATCGCCCAAGGCACCACGCTCGCCGACGGCAACCGCAGACGCCTGACGCCCGAGCATTACTTCAAATCGGCGAACGAGATGCGCATCGCCTTCGCCGACGTGCCCGAGGCGTGCGACAACACGCTGGCGATCGCGCGGCGTTGCGCTTTCATGCCCGAGCCGCGCCAGCCCATCCTGCCGCCGTTCAAGAGCGCATCCGGCCGCGACGAGGCGGCCGAGCTGCGCGAGGCGGCCGCCGCCGGCCTCGAGCGGCGGCTCGCCCAGGTGCTCGATCCGGCGCTGAATCCGGCGCAGCGCGAAGCCGCTGCGGCGCCCTATCGCGAGCGCCTCGATTTCGAGCTCGACGTCATCGTCAAGATGGGCTTCGCCGGCTATTTCCTGATCGTCGCCGAATTCATCCAATGGGCGAAGGCGCAGGGCATTCCGGTCGGTCCCGGCCGCGGCTCGGGCGCCGGCTCGCTGGTCGCCTGGTCGCTGACCATCACCGACCTCGATCCGCTGCGTCTCGGCCTGCTGTTCGAGCGCTTCCTCAATCCCGAGCGCGTGTCGATGCCCGATTTCGACATCGATTTCTGTCAGGACCGCCGCGACGAGGTCATTCGCCACGTGCAGGAGCGCTATGGCAGCGATCGCGTCGCGCAGATCATCACCTTCGGCAAGCTCCAGGCGCGCGCGGTGCTGCGCGACGTCGGCCGCGTGCTCGGCATGCCCTACGGCCAGGTCGACCGCATCTGCAAGATGGTGCCGAACAATCCGGCCGCGCCCGTGAGTCTGCAACAGGCGATCGACGGCGAGCCGATGCTGCAGCAGATGCGCGACGACGATCCGCAGGTGGCGCGGCTCATCGAGATCGCGCTGCAGCTCGAAGGCCTCTACCGCCATGCCTCGACCCACGCGGCGGGAGTTGTGATCGGAGATAGACCGCTGGACGAGCTGGTGCCGCTCTATCGCGATCCACGCTCGTCGATGCCGGTGACGCAGTTCAGCATGAAGTACGTCGAGGCGGCCGGGCTGGTGAAGTTCGACTTCCTTGGCCTCAAGACGCTGACCGTGCTGGCCAAGGCGCGCGATCTGCTGGCGGCGCGCGGCGTGACGCTCGACCTGAGCAACCTGCCGCTCGACGACAGCAAGACCTATCGTCTCCTGGCGCATGGCGAGACCGTCGGGGTGTTCCAGCTCGAAGGCGCCGGCATGCGCGACATGCTGAAGAAGCTCGATGCCGACCGCTTCGGGGATATCGTCGCCGTCGTCGCGCTCTACCGGCCCGGCCCGATGGAGAACATTCCGCGCTACATCGCGGTGAAGCACGGCAACGAGCGGCCGGAATACATGCATCCCGATCTCGAGCCGATCCTCGAGGAGACGCAGGGCATCATCATCTACCAGGAGCAGGTGATGGAGATCGCCAAGGTTCTGTCGGGTTATTCGCTCGGCAGCGCCGACCTGCTGCGCCGCGCCATGGGGAAGAAGATCAAGGCCGAGATGGAGGCGCAGCGCAGACAGTTCATCGACGGCGCGAAAGCGCACGGCGTCAATGACCGCCTCGCCGAATACATCTTCGAGCAGGTGGCGAAGTTCGCCGGCTATGGTTTCAACAAGTCGCATGCCGCCGCCTATGCGCTGGTCGCGTACCAGACGGCCTATCTCAAGGCGAATTATCCGGTCGAGTTCATGGCCGCGTCGATGACGCTCGATCTCGGCAACACCGACAAGCTCAACGTCTTCCGCCAGGAATGCGACCGGCTCGGAATCAAGCTCCTGCCGCCCGACATCAACCGCTCCGACGTCGGCTTCGCGGTCGAGGCGGCGGGCGAGGGCGGGGCGATCCGCTATGCGCTCGCCGCGGTCAAGGGCGTCGGATCGGTCGCGATGGAGCAGGTCGTCGCCGAGCGCACGGCGCGCGGGCCGTTCAAGGACCTGTTCGAGTTCGCCGCCCGCATCGACCCCAAGAGCTTCAACAAGCGGCAGTTCGAGAGTCTGGTGAAGGCGGGTGCCTTCGACGCCATTGCGGCCAACCGGGCCCAGGCCTTCGCTGCGATCGAGCTGCTGCTGCGCCACGCCAACGCGGCGGCGAACGAGCGCGCCAGCCAACAGGTCAACCTGTTCGGCGGCGATGCCGGGCCGGCGGCCCTGCCGCCGCTCCCCGCAGCCACCGACTGGCCGCTGGCCGAGCGGCTGCAGAAGGAATTCGAGGCGATCGGCTTCTACCTGTCGAGCCATCCGCTCAATCCCTACGGCAAGAGCCTGGCGCGCCTCGGCGTGCTGCGCTTCGCCGATCTGGCGCGACGGCCGGCCGGAGCGGAGACGCGCGTCAAGCTCGCCGGCGTCGTGATCGGCAGCAAGGAGCGCACCTCGTCGCGCGGCAACCGCTTCGCCTTCCTCCAGGTTTCCGATATGAGCGGCGCCTTCGAGGTGGTGGCGTTCGCCGAGGTGCTGCGCGACAGCCGCGCACTGCTCGAGTCCGGTCAGCCGCTGCTGGTCACCGCCGACGTGCGCACCGAGGGCGACACGTTCCGCCTGACGGCGCAGCGCATCGAGGCGCTCGACAAGGTGGCGGCCGGCGCCGCGGCGGGATTGCGCCTCGTGGTCGAGCGCGCGGAGGCGTTGTCGGGCGTGCGGCGTGCGGTCGCCGCCGAAAGCGGCGGGCGCGGGCGGGTGAGCGTCGTCGTGCCGCTGGACGCCGCCCGCGAAGTCGAGATCGCGCTGCCCGGCGGCTTCAAGGTGACGCCGCGCCTCGCCGCGGCGCTGCAGACCGTTCCCGGCATCCGCGAAGTGGCGGAAATCTAGCCGACGCGCCGAGCCCGGCGTCGCTGCGGTTGACGCGACTGGCGGCCGAACGGCAAGCCGGCCGACGAAAGATTAACGATCCGCGCTCGACTTGACATTGTCGCGTTAACTATTTGGGCGCAACAGTCCAATATTTCGTCTTCACTGACGTGCTTTTGCACTTGCAATAGTAATTCTCTGGGCTATATTAACATTACCTTTCGGTAATCTTAACGCGGCGCGGGCTCGAACCACGCGTCGAACGACGGCGGGGGTTGAGTCACGATGGCGGGACGCAGCGGTGGCGCGCAAAGTCGCCCGGGGTGGGTGCTCGAAGCCGACCTCGATCCAGTCGACGAGCAGTTGCGGCGTCGCCGCTGGCGTATCCTGCGCGCGGTGCTGCCGATCGGTCACGGACTCGATCCGCTGCCGACCTGGGTCAAGACGCCCGAGCAGTTCGTCGGCTGGCTGATCGGCCGGCTGAGCCCGGCGGGCCTGCGCACCTATTTCGAGGATCTCGAGGAGATCGCGAAGCAGACCTGTGATCTCGAGCTGTTGCGTCTGGCGCGGCGCTATCAGGGCCAGCGCTGATTTCTTGCGAGACTCGACGCGTTCGCGCTTGAGCGTGACGGCGGAATCACCCTAAGGTTTCAAACATGTGACAACGGCGTGCCGGCGAGGGCCTCATGGGTTGCAGCGGCCAGTTGATCTTTCGGCAAGCCAAGTTCTCGGTCGGCCAGATCGTGCGTCACCGGCTCTATCCCTTCCGCGGCGTGATCTACGACGTCGATCCGATCTTCAGCAACTCCGAGGAATGGTACCAGTCGATCCCGGCCGATCGCCGGCCGTTGAAGGATCAGCCGTTCTATCACCTGCTCGCGCAAAACGCCCAAGGCGGGCCGTACGAGGCCTATGTCTCCGAGCAGAACTTGCTGCCGGACGGCGACAACGGGCCGATCAACCATCCGATGATCGACGTGATGTTCGAGAAGATCGCCGGCGATCGCTACCTGCTGCGGCCGCAGCGTCGGCAGTAGACGCGCGCGCCGCGCGCTACTTGCGCTTCCAGGTGAAGACCGAGGAGACGGCGTAGTTCCAGACCGAGCCGACGACGACGCCGGCGACGCTGGCGAGCCACGGAATGCCGGAGAAGCCCGCGAGCCAGCGCGCGTCGCCGGCGAAGACGAAGGCGGCGAAGCCGACATTGGCGACGGCGCCCAGCGCGCAGATCACATAGAACGAGAACAGGCCGCGCCACAGCCGCCAGCCTTTGAGCCGCTGGTCGCGATAGGTGAAGACATTGTTGAGGAAGAAGTTCGAGGTCATCGCCACCACCGTGGCGACGGCCTGGGCGGCGATGAAGCTGGTGCCGACGGCGAGCGCGGCCCACAGCACGATCAAGTCGACGACGACGCCGAGCGCGCCAATCAGCGCGAAGAGCGCGAAGCGCACCGGCACGATATGGCCGACCAGCTTGTCGGCCAGCAACATGCCGAATTCCCACGTTACCATCGTATCGAGCTTGCTCTCGCCATAGCGCCGGTTGCGGAACTGGTACGGCAGCTCCTTGAGGCGCGGCGGCGTCGGCAGCGACGCCAGCAGATCGAGCAGGATCTTGAAGCCCTGGCCCGACAGGTCGCGCACCGCCGTCTCGAAGATGTCGCGGCGCAGCATGAAGAAGCCGCTCATCGGATCGGCGATCTCGGTCTTGCAGACGAGGCGCGACACGCGGGTGGCGAAGCCGCTCATGCTGGCGCGGGTCTTGTTCCATTCGCCGACGCCGCCGCCGCTGACGTAGCGCGAGCCGACGACGATGTCGCAGGGCTCGTGGCGCAGCGCGTTGAGCATGCCCGGCAGCAGCGCTTCGTCGTGCTGCAGATCGGCGTCCATCACCGCGATGAACGGCGAGGCCGAGGCGAGGATGCCTTCGATGCAGGCGGTCGACAGGCCGCGGCGGCCGATGCGATGAAGACAGCGGACGCGCGCGTCGGCGCGGCCGATCTCGCGCACCAGCTCGGGTGTGCCATCGGTCGAATCGTCGTCGACGAAGACCACTTCCCAGCGGGTGCCGGCGAGCGCCAGGTCGACGCGCTCCAGGAGCGGCGCGATGTTCTCGCGCTCGTTGAGCGTCGGAATCACCACGGTGAGCTCCGGCGCCCGCAGCGGCACGGTCTGCGGCTCGATCTTGCGGGCGGTGGCTTCGCTCATCGTCACGGTCCTCACACGAAAAATGCCCCGATTCGCCCTGATTCCTCAAGGCTTAATCCGTCACAGGCAGGTCGCGGAAATCCCGGCATTGTAATAGGATCGCGACCCGCAGGAGGACCGTAGCAGGCCATGGTTAAGCGCGCGTTGATCACCGGCATCACCGGCCAGGACGGGGCCTATCTGACCGAATTCCTGCTGGGGAAGGGCTATGCGGTCGACGGGATGCTGCGCCGGGCGAGCTCGTTCAATACCGACCGCATCGACCACCTCTACCACGACCCCCACGTCAAGGGCGCGAACCTGACGCTGCATTACGGCGACCTGTCGGACGGTACGGCGCTGCGCCGCGTCCTGGAGAAGGTGCAGCCCGACGAGGTCTACAATCTGGGCGCCCAGAGCCACGTCAAGGTGTCGTTCGAGGTGCCGGAATACACCGCGGATGTCGACGCGCTCGGGACGCTGCGCCTGCTCGAGGCGCTGCGCGACCACGTCGTTCACACCGGCCGCGCGGTGCGCTTCTACCAGGCGGGCTCGTCGGAGATGTTCGGCGGCGCCAAGCCGCCGCAGAACGAGAAAACGCCGTTCGAGCCGCGCAGCCCCTATGCCGCGAGCAAGGTGGCGGCGCACTGGTACGCGGCTAACTACCGCGAGGCCTACAAGCTGTTCATCTGCAACGGCATCCTGTTCAACCACGAGAGTCCGAAGCGCGGCGAGACCTTCGTCACGCGCAAGGTGACGCGCGCCGCCGGCCGCATCAAGGAAGGCCTGCAGGACAAGCTCTTCCTCGGCAATCTCGAGGCGCGGCGCGACTGGGGCTTCGCCGGCGACTACGTCGAAGCGATGTGGCTGATGCTGCAGCAGGACAAGCCCGACGATTACGTCGTCGCCACCGGCGAATCGCACAGCGTGCGCGAGCTGGTCGAGATCGCCTTCGGCGAGCTCGGCCTCGACTGGAAGAAGCACGTCGAGCTCGACGCGCGCTATCTGCGGCCGACGGAGGTCGACGCGCTGCAAGGCGACGCATCGAAGGCACGCAAGCTGCTCGGCTGGCAGCCGAAGATGGATTTCAAGACGCTGATCAAGCTGATGGTGAAGCACGATCTCGGTTTGGCGCAGCAGGAGAAGACGCTGCAGCGCGCCGGCTACGACAGTCCGGCGCGCGGCGCCGCCTCGACGGGCGTCGGCTGATGCGCGAGCCCAAGACCGCGCCGACTGCGGCGCCGGTGATTTTTCCGCTGGCCGGCAAGCGCGTGCTGGTCGCCGGCCATCGCGGCATGGTCGGCAGCGCCGTGGTGCGCCGCCTCGGCAGCGCCGGCTGCGCCATCCTCGCCGCCGGACGCGGCGAGGCCGACATGCGCCGCCAGGACGAGGTCGAGGCGCTGATGCGGAAACTCAAGCCCGACGCCGTGTTCGTCACCGCGGCGACGGTCGGCGGCATCCTCGCCAATTCGACGCGGCCGGCGGAGTTCCTCTACGACAACCTGATGATCGCCGGGAACATGATCGAGGCGGCGCGCCATGCCGGCGTCGGGAAGCTGCTCTATCTCGGCTCGTCGTGCATCTATCCGCGCCTCGCCAAGCAGCCGATGATCGAGGCCGAATTGCTGTCCGGACCGCTCGAGCCGACGAACCAGTGGTACGCCGTCGCCAAGATTGCCGGCCTCAAGCTGTGCGCCGCCTATCGCCGGCAGTGGCATTGCGACTTCATCTCCGCCCAGCCGACCAATCTCTACGGACCGGGCGATCGCTACGACATCGAGGGCAGCCACGTCATCCCGGCGCTGATCATGAAGATCGATCGCGCCAAGCGCGAGAATGCGCCGAGCGTCGAGATCTGGGGCAGCGGCAAGCCACGCCGCGAGTTCCTGCACGTCGACGATCTCGCGGACGCGCTCGTGTTCCTGATCGAGCGTTACTCCGACGAAAGCCACGTCAATGTCGGCTGGGGCGAAGACCTGACCATTGCCGAGCTCGCCCAGGCGATCGGCGAGGTCGTCGGCTACAAGGGCGCGTTCCGCTTCGACGCGTCGAAACCCGACGGCGCGCCGCGGAAGCTGCTCGACACCGGCAAGCTCGAGGCGCTCGGCTGGCGGCCGCGCATCCGCCTGAAGGAAGGCCTCGCCGACGCCTATCGCTGGTATCGCGAGCGCGCCGCGAAATGACGGACGCGGCCGTTACGCGGCCCCCTTCGCCGCACGAATAGCTCGCCACAACCGCTCGGGCGTCGCTGGCATCTCGAAATGCCGGATGCCCAACGGCAACAACGCGTCGTTGATCGCGTTCATCACCGCCGGCAGCGCGCCGACGCAGCCGGCCTCGCCGGCACCCTTGATGCCGAGTGGGTTGCTCTTCGACGGCACGTTGTGCTCGCCGACCGCGATCGGGCAGAAATCGGTCGCGCGCGGCATGCAGTAATCCATGAACGAGCCCGAAACGAGCTGACCGCTGTCGCGGTCATAGACCATCGCCTCGCACAGCGCCTGGCCCGCGCCCTGCGCGATGCCGCCGTGGATCTGGCCTTCGAGCAGCAGCGGGTTGACGACGCGGCCGACGTCGTCGACCACGGCGTAGCGCACGATCTTGGCCACGCCGGTGTCCGGATCGATCTCGACCTCGCAAATGTGACAGCCGTTGGGAAAGGTGCCGGCGGGCGGCCGGAAGACCGCGTTGGCGTCGAGGCCGATCTCGATGTCGGGCGGCATCCTCACCGGGTTGAACGACGCCTTGGCGACCGAGATCAGATCGATCGACTTGTCGGTGCCGGCCACGGTGAAACGGCCGTCGGCGAATTCGATGTCGGCGGTCGCGGCTTCTAGGAGATGGCCGGCGACTTTCTTGCCTTTCTCGATGACCCGATCGGCGGCGAGCCTGAGTGCGCCGCCGCCGACCGACAGCGAGCGCGAGCCGAAGGTGCCGCGGCCGTGAAACACCTTGTCGGTGTCGCCGTAGATCAGCGTCACCTGCTCGGGCTCGAGACCGAGGAAATGATAGGCAAGCTGGCGGAATGCGGTCTCGTGGCCCTGGCCGTGGTTGTGCGAGCCGAGCAGGATGGTGGCGCCGCCGGTGGCGTCGAAGCGAATCTCCGTCGCCTCTTCGAAAGGCGCGGCCGCCGGGCCGCCGGCGACCTCGATCACCGAGACCACGGCGGCGCCATAGAGCTTGCCGCGCGCTTTCGCCGCGGCCTTGCGCGCCGCGACGCCCTGCCAGTCGCCGAGCGCGAGCGCCTTGTCCATCACCTGCTCGAACTCGCCGCTATCGTAGGTGAACACGAGGCCGGTCTTGAACGGCATGGCGGACGGCGCGATCAGGTTGCGACGGCGGAGCTCGACGCGGTCCATCTTCAGGTCGGCGGCGGCCACGTCGATGATGCGCTCGATGCAGTACGAGGCTTCCGGCCGCCCGGCGCCGCGATAGGGACAGGTGGCGGCGGTGTTCGAGAACACACCCGTCACCGTCACGTGGATCGCCGGCGTGGTATAGGGGCCGGCGAGGCCGCCGAGATTGCCGACTGGCACGTGCAGGCCGTTCGAGGCGATATAGGCGCCGATATTGGCCACGGTCTCGACGTCGAGGGCGAGGAACTTGCCGTCCTCGTCGAGCGCTAGCGCGACTTCGGAGACGTTGTCGCGCGCATGGTGGTCGCCGACGAAGGATTCGCTGCGCTCGGCAAACCATTTCACCGGCCGGCCGACCTTCTTTGCTGCCCACAGCACCAGGGCATATTCGGGAAACGCGCTGCCCTTCATGCCGAAGCCGCCGCCGACATCGGGCGAGATCAGCCGAAAGCGGTTCGCCGGCAGCTTGAAAACCTGATCCGCGAGCTCGTTGCGCATCAGGTGCGGCGCCTGCAGCGCGGCGTAGAGTGTGTAGCGCTCCTCGCGCGTGTCGTAGAAGCCGAACGCGGCGCGGCCTTCCATCGGCGAGGCGGCGACGCGGCTGATGACAAAGCGCTGCCGCACGACGTGCTTGGCGCGGGCGAAGGCCTCTTTGACCTTGGCCTCGTTGCCGACCTGCTCGACGAAGCAGACGTTGTCGGGAATCTCGTCCCAGACGCGCGGCGCATCCGGCGCCAGCGTCGCGGCGGTGTCGGTGACCGCCGGCAGGATGTCGTAATCGATGTCGATCAGCTCGGCGGCGTCCTTGGCCTGGGAAAGCGTCTCGGCGACGATCGCCGCCACCGGATCGCCGACATGATGCACGCGGTCGAGCGCCAGGATGCGATAGGGCGGCTGGAAGTTGGGGCTGCCGTCGGCGCGCTTGCGCGTAATGCGGCCGCGCAGCGTGCCGAGCTTGTCGGCCGCGGCGTCTTGGCCAGTGAGGACGGCAACCACGCCGGGCGCGTCCTGGGCCGCCGCGGTGGCGATGCGCGTTATGCGCGCCGCCGCATGCGGCGAGCGCAAAACGTACAACTGGGCCGCGCGCGGCAGGACGACATCGTCGGTGTAGCGTCCGCGCCCGCGCAGCAGCAGCAGGTCTTCGGTTCGCGGCACCGCCCGGCCGAGGTCGAATTCGCGCATCGTCTCACGTTCCCTGCTTTGTCGCGGCCGGCGATCCTGCCCGCTCTGCCGCGCCCGTGTCCAGCTTTCGAACATGTTCGAGGATGTGTTGACATTCGCCGCGCGGGTCCGCAAAAGTCCAGAAAACACGACGCGGTCGGCGTTCGGGAGGAAACAACGGATGCGTAAGATTCGGGCAGCGGCGGTCCTGCTGATCGCTCTGCTGGCGGCAGGACTAACGCCGGCGCGGGCCGCCGAGCCGCTGCCGATCAAGATTTCGTGGGCGGTGATCCCCGGGCAGCTGACCGCGGTGCTGTTCAGCAATCCGGCGATCCTCAAGCATTACGGCAAGAGCTATACCGTCGAGCTGACGCATTTTCGCGGCAGCACGCCGCAGATCACCGGACTCGCGAGCGGCGATTTGAGCTTCGCCTCGCTGGCGTTCTCCTCGTTCGGTCTGGCGATCCAGAACGCGCATCTCGACGACATCCGCGCAGTCGCCGACCTCTATCAGGACGGCATTCCCGGCTACTACACGAACGAGTACATGGTCCGCACCGACGGCGGCGTCAACAAGCCCGAGGATCTGAAGGGCAAGATCGTTGGCACCAACGCGATCGGCGGCGCCGTCGACATCGCGTCGAAGAAATACCTGCTGACGCACGGGCTCGTCGCCAATCGCGACTACCAGGTGGTCGAGGTACAATTCCCCAACATGCTGGCGTCGATCGAGGAGAAGAAGATCGACCTCGCCACCATGATCATGCCGTTCTCGATCGAGGCCCATCGGCGTTCGAACCTCAAGACGCTGTTCACCGTCGGCCAGGCGATGGGCCCGGCGCAAACGACGCTGCTGGTCGGCCGCGCGCCTTACATCGCCGCGCATCGTGCCGTGCTGGTCGATTTCTTCGAGGATTGGATCCGGGCGCTGCACTGGTTCTACGATCCGAAGAACCGCAAGCAGGCGATCAAAATCGTCGCCGACTTCACCAAGAAGCCGCCGTCGGAGTATTCCGACTGGCTGTTCACGCACAAGGACTACTATCGCAATCGGAACGCGATGCCGAACCTGCAGGCGCTGCAGAACAATCTCAACACGCAGAAGGAGCTCGGCTTCCTCAAGATCGCCATCGACGTGAAGAAGTACGCGGACGTCTCGCTCGTGACCGAAGCGGCCAAGCGCGTTCACTGATAGAACCGGTTTGACCATGGCAGGGATTTCGTTTCGCGAGGTTCGCCACACCTACCGGCCGCCGCGCGGACGGGCGCTCCTCGCGCTCGAGGGCGTTTCGCTCGACGTGAAGGACCGCGAGTTCGTGGCGCTGCTCGGCCCCTCCGGCTGTGGCAAGAGCACGCTGCTTTACCTGCTCGGCGGCTTCATTCCGGTCGAGCAGGGCGAGATCACCGTCGGCGGCAAGCCGGTCGACGGTCCGAGCCCGGACCGCGGCATCGTCTTCCAGCATTTCGCGCTCTTCCCGTGGAAGACGGTGCGCCAGAACATTCTCTACGGCCTCGAGAAGCAGGGCATGCCCAAGGCCGAGCGCGAGAAGCGGGCGCAGGAATTCATCGAGCTGGTCCACTTGAAGGGCTTCGAGCACAGCTATCCGTCGCAGCTTTCGGGCGGCATGCGGCAGCGCGTCGCCATTGCGCGTACCCTGGCCGTCGAGCCCGAGATTCTGCTCATGGACGAGCCGTTCGGCGCGCTCGATGCGCAGACGCGCGCGCTGATGCACGAGGAGCTGCTGGCGATCATGCGACGCGCGCCGAAGACCGTGGTGTTCGTCACCCACGACGTGCGCGAGGCGGTCTATCTCGCCGACCGCGTGGCGGTGATGTCGGCGCGGCCGGGTCGCATCAAGGAGATCGTCGACACCAAGCTCAAGAGCAATGCGCGCGGCGAGGAGTTGCTCCAGACGCAGGAATACGCCGAAAAGGTCGACCATCTTTGGAAGCTGGTGCGCGACGAGGCAATCCGCGCCCAGGGTACGCGCGAATGAGCGGCGCGGCCGCACTCGAGGCTGCCACGACGCGTGCCGTGACGCGGCCGCTGATGGCGCGCCTGACTGCAGCGCTGCTGCGCGCGCTGCCGGTGATCCTGCTCGGCGCGGCGTGGCAGATTGCGCCCAGCATCGGCGTGATCAATCCCGAGTCGCTGCCGCCGCTGAGCGCGGTGGCGACCGCTTGGTGGGGCCTGCTGATGGACGGCAGCCTCGTCAGCAACGGCCTATCCTCGATGTGGGAGATCATCATCGGCCTCGGCCTCAGCATCGTGGTTGGCATCGGCGCCGGCGTGCTGATGGCGTGGTACGCACCGGTCGATGCGCTGGTCAGCCCGCTGATGAAGAGCCTCTATCCGATGCCGAAATCGGCGCTGATTCCGGTGATGATCCTGTGGTTTGGCCTCGGCATCGGTTCCAAGATCGCGTCGATCTTCTCCGGCTGCCTGCTGCCGGTGGTCTTGAGCTCCTACAACGGCGCGCGCGGCGTCGACCAGACGCTGATCTGGTCGGCGCTCGGCCTCGGCGCGTCACGCCGCCGCGTGCTCTGGGAGGTGGTGATTCCCGGCGCTTTGCCCGAGATCATGGCCGGCATCCGCAACGCGCTCGCCATCTCGTTCATCCTGATGGTGGCGGCGGAGTTCCTGGTCGGCCAGAACGGCTTGGGCTATCTCATCTCGTTCCTCGGCGACGGCGGCGTCTACGATGCGATGTTCGCCGGCGTCTTGACGGTTTCCGCGTTCGGCTTTCTCGCCGACCGCCTCTATCTCCTGTTGATGCAGCGGATGCTCCGATGGCGGGACTAGCGGAAGCCGGCCGGCGCGAAACCATGCTCACGGCGCTGCGCGTGGGCTCCGGCGTCGCGTTCTTCGCCGCCTGGCAGCTCACGGCGATGTCGCACGTGTTCTCGGACTTCCTGCTGCCGTCGGTGCCGGTGGTGGCCGAGCGGCTGTGGCACGACCTGATCTCGGGCGACCTGCTCTACGGCGTCCTCTTGACGCTGATCCGCACCTTCATCGGCTTCGTGCTCGCGGCGGTGGGTGGCGTGGCGCTCGGCGTGTCGATCGCGCGGATACCGCTGGTGCGCTGGTTCTTCGATCCGCTGGTCTCCGTCGGTCTGCCGATGCCGAAGATCGCCTTCCTGCCGATCTTCATGCTGTGGTTCGGCGTGTTCGATACTTCCAAGGTGCTGATGGTGACATTCTCCTCGATCTTTCCGGTGATCGTCGAGGCCTGGGCCGGCACGCAGAACATCGACAAGTACATGAGCTGGTCGGCGATGAGCCTCGGCGTCGGCCGCCATCGCTTCCTGTGGGAGATCGCTCTGCCGGCGGCGTTGCCGCAGGTCTTCACCGGGCTGCAGGTGGCGCTGCCGATCGCGCTCATCGTCGACATCGTCTGTGAGATGCAGATGGGCGGCGAGGGCATGGGCGGCTCGATCATGACCGACATGCGCTTCGCCGATTCGCCGGGCGTGTTCGCCTACATCATCGCCATCGCCATCGTCGGCATGATCCTGGTCAAGGCGATGGAGATCGTCCGCCGCTGGCTGCTCGTCTGGCACCAGGAGACGCAGACGGCGTGAAGCGCGGCTACGGCGCCTTCACCGCCGGGAAGGTGACGATCTCCTTGTTGACCAGTGCGCCGTTCACGCGTGCGACACGGCGGATATAGACGTTCTCGATCATCTCGCGGCTGGCCGGGTCCACGGCGATGGGTCCGCGCGGGCTTTCGAATTTGAGCGTCTTGAACACGGCCATCGCCTTGTCGCCGTCGATGGAGCCGTGCAGTCGCGCGATCACGTCGTAGATCGCGTGCATGCCGTCATAGGCGGCGACTGACATGAAATCGGGCTGCGGATGCGCGCCGAACCGCTTCGTCCACTCGGCGACGTATTTGCGGTTGAGTGCGCCCGGATGGGCGTAGGAATAGACCTGGGTCGAGATCGCGCCGAGCGCCTCGTTGCCGAGCATGCCGAGCGCGGTGTCGTCGATCACCTCGGTGCCGCCCAAGAGCTTCACGCCGGCCTTGCGCAGGCCGAACTGGATGAACTCGCGCACGAAATTGGTCGGCTGCTGGCCGCTCGGCAGGAACAGGAACACCGCCTGCGGCTTCACGTCCTTGATGTGCTGGACGTAGGGTGCGAATTCGGGATTGCGCAGCGGAATGTGGACCGAGCCGACGACATGGCCGCCGGCGGCGGTGAAGGCCCGGCCGAAAGCTTTCTCGGCCTCGTAGCCGGGTGCGTAGTCCGACACCGCGACATAGACGTTCTTGATGCCGTTCTTCACCGCCCATTGGGCCAGCGGCGTAACGATCTGCGCCAGCGTGAAGGAGAAGCGCACGAAATAGGGCGACTTCTTGGTGATGAAGCCCGTTGCTGCATTCATAATAACCATAGGCACCTTGGCTTCGGTGCCGAGCGGCGCTACCGCCAGCGCGTCGGGCGTGAGGCCGAAGCCGGCGAGGAACTGGACGTGCTCGCGCGTCAGTAACTCCTGGGCCTCGCGCTTGGTCTGCGCCGGATCGATGCCGCTGGCGTCGCGCTTGAGGATGACGATCTTCCTGCCGGCGACAGTGTCGCCATGCTCCTGCATGAAGATCTCGATGCCCTTCATGAACTGGTCGCCGAAATCGGCGAACGGGCCGGAGAGCGGCGCGAGCAGGCCGATCTTGATCGCATTCGCCGGCGCGGGCTCGGCGGCGGCGGCACTCGCCAGCGGCAAGAGCGCGAGCGCGGCGGCCAGCACGGCGCGCCAAAGGATCGTGTACAGCTTCATCGGTCGCTCCTCCCCATCGTGCCGCTCGCGCGCGGCTTATTGGTTGGCTGCCAGAATAGTGTGACGGCTGCGCGCCGCCAAGCGCCCGGATCGGATAGCGTCATTGCGAGGAGGCCGAAGGCCGACGCGGCAATCCAGCGCCTGTGCTCTGGATCGCCACGGCCGCTTCGCGTCCTCGCGATGACGATGGAGAGTCGGCCGCGCTAGAGCGGGATCGCCAGCAGCGTGTCGATCCGGCGGCTGTCACAGATCACCAGCTTCTCCTCGAACACTGGCGTCGCGCCGGTAAGGTTGATGCAGTCGAGATAGCGGCCGGTGCTGAACAGCGCAGTCGCGCCGTCCTGCATGATGCGGACGACGTGGTAATTCGATTGCGCGCGCACGACGCCGCCGACGTTCTCGAGGATCAGCGTCGACGAGACAAGATGGCGATAGCGCTGCGCCTCGTAGATGTTGGCCTCGCGCAGCGCGGCGACGCGGTCCTTGAGCATACCCTGCGACGTCGCGACGAAGACGGCGATCGGCAGCTTCCGGCTGTAATTCTCGTTGGAGATGATCTGGTAGCGGCAGCGCTCGGCGAAGAACGCGGGCCATTCCTCGAGCCGGTCGTCGTCGATGCAGGCGACGTAGCGCGCCTGCAGCCGTTCGACGGCGAATTGAATCGCGATCTCGTCCATGCGGCTCAGCGTGCTGTTCCCCTCATCCAGCTTTGGGTAGGGCTCGCCGCGCGGCTCGCCAACCCAAAGCAACCCTCTCCCCCACGTTGGGGGAGAGGGAAGGGTGAGGGGGCGCAATCTCCGTCGCCATCGCTAAAGCTGCATGTGCTCGCGATAGGTTTTCCAGAAGCCGCGCAGCGGCGATTCGGTCGCGCGCGTTTCCTGCGAACGCCACTCGCGCCCACCCATCTCGACCACTTCGGTGTCGCGGCCGGCGCCGGTGATGCCGCGCTGGACGAAGCCGCCGACGGCGCCGTCCTCCATCGAGATATAGCCGCCCGGACCCACGAGGTTCGCCTGCTTGAGCCGTAGCTCTCGCAGCTCGGCATCGTCGTCGGCGAAGCCATAATAGGTCCACAGCAGCTCGGTCTCACCGAGGCCGCGCGGCACGAGCTGGCGCACGCAAAGGCTGTTCTGGATCTGTTGCGAGATGAAGCAGGGGAACAGCGCCAGGATCTGCAGCGTGATGCCGTCACCGAACTCGTCGCGACCGTGGATGATCGATGGGTCGTTGAGCCGGAAGCGGTCACTTTTGACGCGCAGATCGGCCGTGTCGTAATCGGCGCTGACGCGATCGGTCGCTGCCTTGGAATAGCTCACGTGATTGGCGCCGGCGTCGTCGATGATGATGCCGCCTTCGGCCGACAGACGGTTGAGCCGGAAGGTGGTGAAAAACAAGTGCAGCAGGCTGGCGTGATACGGATCCTTGACGTTCTCCGCGTAGAGCTTCCAGTTGCTCGGCAGGATCTGGCTGCTGTAGCCGAGCACCTCGATGGTCTTGTTCGGCGGCAGCACGCGGGTGAGGCGCGCTGCGATCGCGGGACCGAGAAATTTTTCCAGGGGCGGCGTCGTGCTGGCAAAGCTGCCGAAGATGAGTCCGGCATGCGTGGCGATGCGCAGCGTCCGCCGCTTGTGGTCGGTGAGCTTGAAATCGGACGGCATGCCGCCCTTGCCGTTGATGCCCCGCTGGAAGGTGACCGCGGTCAGATTGCCTTTGAGATCGTAGGTCCAGCCGTGATAGACGCAGCTCACGCGCGCTCCATTGCCCGACTGTTTGTGGCAGATGAGGGCGCCGCGGTGCGCGCAGCGGTTCTCGAAGGCGTTGATACTGCCATCGGTGTCGCGCGCCACGACGACGGGCACGTCGCCGACGAAGGTCGAGCGCCAATCGCCGGGTTTCGGGAGCTCGGCCTCGAGGCAGAGATAATTCCAGGTCGCGCCCATGAAGACGCGGGCACGCTCCTCGGCATAGACGTCCTCGCGCGTGTAGAGCTGATAGGGAACGCGCGTCACGCCCTCGTTGGGCCAAGCCAGATCAAGCCCGTTCGGCATGCCGCAAGTCTAGCAAGCGGACGGTGTCGGCGCGAGGGTCACTCGCCGAGCAGGACGCCGGCTTCGAGGCCGGCTTCGCCAGCGGGGACTTTCTTGCCGTCGCCGAGCCGGCAGCGCTTGACCTCGATGAAGCCGCCTTGGGCATAGACGCTGAAGCCCTCGGGTGTCGCCGCGACGATCTGGCCGGCCTTCAAGCCCCGGACCGCGCCGAACGTCGCGGCGGCTCGCTTGCGCGCGTCGAAGAGTTGAAGCTTCTGGCCGCGATAAGTGGTCCAAGCGCCCGGCGACGGATCGCAGCCGCGGATCAGGTCGTAGATGCGGTCGACCGAGCTCGACCAGTTGACGCGTGATTCCCGCTCGCGCACCCAGCCTTCATAGGTCGCCAGGCTTTCGTCCTGCGGATGCTCCCGTGCGCGGCCTTCCGCGACCGCCTGCGCGGTCTCGATCATCGCGGCGACGCCCATGTGGAAGATCTTGTCGAAATAGAGCGTTCCTACCGTGTCGTCGGGACCGATCTCGACTTCGCGCTGGAGGATGATCGCGCCTTCGTCGAGGCCATCCGAGGGCCGCAAGACCGTCAGGCCGGTCCGCTTCTCGCCGTTGATCACCGCCCAGTTGATCGCCGACGGTCCGCGATGCAACGGCAGCAGCGACGGATGGAACAGCAGCATGCCGTGCTTCGGCAGGCGGACGAACGCCTGCGGCAGGAACTGCGTGACGAAGGCGAGCAGGCCGATATCGGCCTTGAGATCGCGCAGTGTCTCGAGCGCTTCCGAGGTGCCGTAGTTCTGGAACTGGAAGACAGGAATCTGATGCTCGATGGCCGCCGCCTTGAGCGGATCGACCTTGCCGCCGGGCTGCTCCGGCGGACTGAAGACGGCAACCACTTGATCGCCGCGACCAGCGAATGCATCGAGCACGGCTTTGCCAAAGGCCTGCTGACCGACGATGACCACGCGCATTTTATGTTTCTCCCGCCCTCATCTAACACGCGCTGCATCGCAGCAAAAGAGGTCGGCGAGGGCGACAATGGCCGGATGCGGCGCACCCGGCGCGAGCCGTGGGACAGCGATCACCGGCACCGGCTTGGCGAAGCGTGCGAGCGCCGCGACGGTGTCGGCGAGACCCACGGCTGCGCCCGCGGTTTCGCTCACAACCAGCGCGCGAACCGGAATCTGGCGCGCTTGGAGGGCGGCGAGCGCGGTCAGCGCATGACTCTGCGCGCCGAGATAGCTGCCGGCGACGAGCACCGTGGGCAGCGCGAGCGCGGCCATCCAGTCGAGCATGGTGTGATGCGCGGCGATGGGCGACATCACGCCGCCCACGCCCTCGATGACGGCCAGCTCGGCGGCATCGCGCGCGCGCCGCGAGAACGCGACCACGGCGCCGAAGTCGACCCGCTTGCCCTCCGCCGCCGCTGCGGCATCGGGCGCGAGCGGTGCGGCGTAGCGCCAGGGCGCGATGCGGTCGAGGTTGGCCGGCAAGAGCGGCTCGTCCAATGCCGCGAGGAGCGCGCCGGGATCGCTCGTCGCCGCCTGGGCCGGATCGAAACCGCTCGCCAGCGGTTTGAACGCGGCGACGCGGCGGCCGCGCCGCCGGAGCTCGGTAATCAGTCCGCAGGCGACGAAGGTCTTGCCAACGTCGGTGCCGGTGCCTGTAACAAAGATCGCGGTCACGCCAGTACGCGCTCGCGGATCAGTGCCGCCAGCCGGTCGATCTCGCCCTCGGCGTGACCGGCGGTGAACGCCATGCGCAGCCGCGCCGTGCCGTCGGGCACCGTCGGCGGCCGGATGGCGACGGCCAGAAAGCCCTGGTCCTCAAGAAGGCGGGACATGGCCAGCGTCCGCTCCGCCGTGCCCAGGACCACGGGCACGATCGCACTCTGCGCCTCGGGCAGGGCCGCCGCCGCCGTGAAACGGCGCGCGTTGCGCAGCGGCTTCGCGACGAGGTCGCGGTCGCTCGCGATGATGTCGAGCGCGGCGGTCGCCGCGGCGACCGTCGCCGGCGGCAGGCCGGTCGAATAGATGAAGCTGCGGGCGCGGTTCTCGATCAGATCGATCACCGCACGCGAGGCGCAAAGATAGCCGCCGTAGCCGCCGGCCGCCTTGGACAACGTTCCCATCTGTAGCGGAACATCCGGCACCTCGCCATGCGCGAAGCGTGAGCCGCGCCCGTCGCCGACGACTCCCAAGCCGTGTGCGTCGTCGACAAGCAGCCACGCATCGGTTTGGTTAGCGAGCGCAGCCAGCGCCGGGAGCGGCGCAAGATCGCCGTCCATCGAAAACACGCCGTCAGTGGCGATCATGGCGTTGGCGTGTTGCGGCCGGAACTCCGCAAGTAGCGCCGCGGCATGCGCCACATCGTTGTGCCGGAAGGCGAGCACGTTGGCGCGCGCCAGTCGCGCGCCGGCCCACAGACAGGCATGCGCCAGCTCGTCGATCAACACGAGGTCGTCCTTGCCGATCAGCGCTGGAATGATTCCCGCGTTCGCCAGATAACCTGAGCCGAAGACGCAGGCGGCGTCGGTCTCCTTGAGTCTCGCCAGGCGGGATTCGAGCGCGGCGAAGAGCGGATGATTGCCGGTGACCAAACGCGATGCGCCGGCGCCCGCGCCGTAGCGCTCGAGCGCGTGGATCGCCGCCTCCTTGACCTTTGGATGATGCGAGAGGTTTAGATAATCGTTGCACGAGAACGAGACGAGGCGCCGGCCGTTGCGCATCACGTAGATGCCGTCGGTGCGCGCGCTGTCGATCAGGCGGCGGCGCAGCTGTCGCGCTTCGAGATCACGAAGCTTCTGGGCGGCAAAATGGTCGAGCGCGGTCACGGGGCTTTCGCTTGACGGTAGGTCCTTGTAGCCTTAACCCGGCATCGCGTGAAAGCAAAGTCGGAAGGGAGATTTATGCCGAAAGACGCCGAACCACGCGACATCCGACACGACTGGACGCGCGCTGAAATCGCGGCGCTCTATGACCTGCCGTTCGGCGATCTGGTGTTTCGCGCGCAGACGCTTCACCGCCGTTATTTCGTGCCCAACCAGGTTCAGCTTTCGACGTTGCTCTCGATCAAGACCGGCGGCTGTCCCGAGGATTGCGCCTATTGTCCGCAGAGCGCGCATTACGAGACGAACGTCGGCGCCGACAAGCTGATGAACGTCGACGCCGTGCTCGCGGAAGCGCGTGCGGCCAAGGCGCAGGGCGCGCAGCGGTTCTGCATGGGCGCCGCCTGGCGCGAGCCCAAGGATCGCGACCTCGACGCCGTCTGCGCCATGGTATCGGGCGTCAAGGCGCTCGGGCTCGAGACTTGCGCAACGCTCGGCATGCTGACCGGCGATCAGGCACGACGGCTCAAGACGGCCGGCCTCGATTACTACAACCACAATCTCGATACCGCGCCGGAATTCTACGGCGCGATCATCACGACGCGCGTCTATCAGGATCGCCTCGATACGCTCGATCGCGTGCGCGAAGCCGGCATGAAGGTGTGCTGCGGCGGCATCGTCGGTATGGGCGAGGGCCGCGATCACCGGGTTGGCATGATCGCGGCGCTGGCGAACTTGGTGGAACATCCCGAGAGCGTTCCGATCAACCTGCTGGTCAAGGTCGCCGGCACGCCCCTTGCGGATGCCGCGGCGCTCGACGAGCTCGAATTCGTGCGCACGATCGCGGTGGCACGAATCTGCATGCCGAAGTCGGTGGTGCGGCTCTCGGCCGGTCGGGAAGGGATGAGCGAGGCGCTTCAGGCGCTGTGTTTTCTCGCCGGTGCCAATTCGATCTTCTGTGGACCGCGGCTGCTGACGACGCCCAATCCGGCGCGCGACACCGACCGCGACATGATGGATCGGCTCGGACTGTCGCCGATGGCGTCGTGAGCCGCTCCGGCGCGCGGGCGGATATCGCGCCCGCGGGTCTCGATCATCTTTGGCTGCCTTACACGCAGATGCGGACGGCGCAGCCGCCGCTGCCGGTCGTTCGCACGGAGGGCTGCCGGATTCACCTCGCCGACGGTCGCGTGCTAATCGACGGCATCGCCTCGTGGTGGACGGCGTGCCACGGTTACAACCATCCGCATATCCGTGACGCCGTCGCGCGGCAGCTCGAAGTCCTGCCGCACGTGATGATGGCAGGACTGGTGCACGAGCCGGCGGCGCGACTTGCGGCTCGGCTTGCGGCGCGCCTGCCGGGCGATCTCAATCACGTGTTTTTCTCGGACTCGGGCTCGGTCGCGGTCGAGATCGCGCTCAAGATGGCGATCCAGTTTTTTCTCAATCGCGGCCAGCCCAATCGCAATCGAGTCGTCTATTTCGCGCGTGGCTATCACGGCGACACATTCGGTACGATGGCGGTCAGCGACGGCCGGACAGGCATGCATGGCCGCTTCGCTGAGCTGCCGTGGCGTCACTTCCTGCGCGAGCTGCCGCACGACGCCATCGCGGAAGAGGCGTTCGACAAGTTCCTCGAGGTCCACGAAGACGAGATTGCCGGCATCATCGTCGAACCTCTGGTGCAGGGTGCCGGCGGCATGGCGTTTCATCCGCCGGAAATCCTGCAGCGCCTGCGCCGCTTAGCCGACCGGCATGGCGTCTTGCTGATCTTCGACGAGATCTTCACCGGGTTCGGTCGGACCGGACGCATGTTCGCGATGGAGGAGGCAGGCGTCGTGCCCGATATCGTGACTCTGTCGAAGGCGCTGACCGGTGGCACGTTGCCGCTGGCCGCGACAGTCGCCCGGCACAGAGTCTATGAGGGCTTCCTTTCCGACGATCCGCAGGCGGCGCTGATGCACGGCCCGACGTTCATGGGCAACGCGCTTGCCTGCGCTGCGGCCAATGCCTCGCTCGATTTGTTCGATAGCGAGCCGCGGTTGGGGCAAGTCGAGGCGATCAGCCGGCAGCTCGAGGAGGGCTTCGCGCCTTGTCGCAACGCTCCGGGCGTCGCGGACGTGCGCGTGAAAGGCGCAATCGGGGTGGTCGAGCTCGACTCTGCGGACAACGTTGCCGCGTTACGTGATCGGTTCGTCGCCGACGGCGTCTGGATTCGGCCGTTCGGTCGGGTGATCTATCTGACGCCGGCCTACACAATTACATCCGATGAGCTGTCGACGCTCACTGGCGCGATCCGGCGCGCCGTCACACGTTCGCGCTGACGATAGCGCGCTTCACCGCGTCGGTGACCTGACGGGTGGTCGCCTGGCCGCCCAAGTCGGGCGTGTGGTTGGCCTTGTCCGCGGTGACATGCTCGATGGCAGCCATCAGCCGTGATGCAGCCGCGGCTTCGCCGAGATGTTCGAGCATCAGCGCGGCTGTCCAGAAGGTGGCAATCGGATTGGCGATGCCTTTGCCGACGATGTCGAAGGCCGATCCGTGGATCGGCTCGAACATCGACGGGTACTTACGCTCCGGATTGAGATTTGCCGTCGGCGCAATGCCGAGCGAGCCTGCGAGCGCCGCCGCCAGATCCGTCAAGATGTCGGCGTGCAGATTGGATGCGACGACCACATCGATGCTTTTCGGCTTCAGCACCATGCGCGTCGTCATCGCGTCGACCAGAGTCTTGTCCCAAGAGACGTCGGCGTAATCGCGGGCGACCTCGGCGGCGATCTCGTCCCACATCACCATGGCGTGGCGCTGGGCGTTCGATTTGGTGACGACGGTCAGATGCTTGCGCGTTCGCTTGCGCGCGAGTTCGAAGGCGTAGCGCATAATGCGGGTCACGCCGATCCGAGTGAAGATCGCGACCTCGGTGGCGACTTCTTCGGCCAACCCCTGATGGACCCGGCCGCCGCTGCCGGAATATTCGCCTTCGCTGTTCTCGCGCAGGATCAGCCAGTCGAGATCGCCGGGCGCACAATCGCGCAGCGGCGGCACGATACCCGGCAGAATCCGCGCCGGCCGCAGATTGGCGTATTGATCGAGGCCCTGGCAGATCGGCAACCGCAATCCCCACAGCGTCACGTGGTCGGGAATCTCCGGATCGCCGACGGCGCCGAAAAAGATTGCATCGAATCGCTTGAGCGTCGCGATGCCGTCGGCAGGCATCAGGCGGCCGGTCCGACGGTAGAAATCCGATCCCCAGGGAAACTGCTCGACGGTGAGCTTGAAGCTCTGCTCGCGCTGCTCGAGTGCGTTCAGCACCTCGAGCCCGGCGGCAATCACTTCCTTGCCGATACCGTCGCCCGGTATGGCCGCAATCCGATGCGCGCGCATTCGGTCAGTGCAGCTGCGCCGGCGCGGCGATGTGATAGGTCGGAATAACTGCGCTCGCTTGATGGTGAATCATACGCCAGGCGCCGTCCTCGCGGATGAAAACGTTGGTCGCGGCCAAAACGCCGCCCGAGAGCTCTTCCTCGCATAACACGATGGCGATGTCGCCATAAAGGTGGGCGCGCTCGTCATGGCACGTGATGCGGAAGTCGGGGTCACTAAGAACACGCCGCCAGCTTTCCATGACCGCCTCGCGGCCCTCGATGGCGGTCCATCCGGGATGCAGGCAGAGAACCGCGGCGCGGCGCGCCCATATGGCGTCCATGGCGGCATAATCGCCGCGGCCGAATGCCCGATAAAATTCGAGATTCGCCCCCAGAACGGCATCTGCGTCGCTCATCGGCGTGGGGCGAAGGGGTGCGGTCATCCGGCGGTCTCCGGCCATCTCATAATTTGGACGGCGCTTTCGAACCATCTCATATTCCGGTTCAGAATCATCCACATCTTTAGACTGTCCCTTTGAACACGGGGCTGAGGCGAACTGGTCCTAAACGCGGCGGTCGGCCGTGCGGCATATTGCCCTGCCTGCATTTCGGCGCCGGTCGGCAACAATATGGCAGCTTGCGCCATAGGGGCACCGTCGCTATATTGCGAACGCGTCGCATTTGCATCTTATAGCCGATCGGGGTTTGTTTTTCGATGCTGGCCGTCGCTGTCATCGTGTTTCGTGAGGTCCTCGAGGCCGCGCTCGTTGTCAGCATCGTGCTGGCGGCAACAGTCGGCGTGAGCGGTCGCGGTCGGGCAGTCGCGCTGGGCATCGGCGCTGGCGTCGCCGGCGCGTCGGTCGTGGCGGCGTTCACGGGCGAGATTGCCGGCGCGCTGGCGGGCATGGGGCAGGAATTGTTCGATGCGGCCGTTCTCTTCACGGCGGTCGCCATGTTGGGCTGGCACAATGTCTGGATGCAGCGTCATGGTCGCGAGCTTGCAGAGTCGGCATCGCAGGTCGGCGATGCCGTGCGGAGCGGCGCGAGGCCGCTTTACGCGCTCGGCATTGTGGTCGGGCTAGCGGTGTTGCGCGAAGGTTCCGAAGTCGTGCTGTTCGTTTACGGAATTGCTGCGGCAGCTGGTACCAGCGCACTGGCGCAGCTCGGCGGCGGCTTGATTGGCCTTGCTTTTGGCGGCGCGGTTGGTGCCGCGCTCTATCGGGGCCTGCTGTGGATTCCGGTGCGCCATCTGTTCGCGGTGACGAGCTGGCTCATTTTGTTGCTCGCCGCCGGAATGGCTTCCCAGGGTGCCGCCTTTCTGAACCAGGTCGGCCTATTGCCGTCGTTCGGCGGGGTGCTCTGGGACAGCTCGTTCCTGTTGAGCGACAACAGCCTGCTTGGCAGGACTTTGCACGCGCTGGTCGGTTATGTCTCGCACCCGCTCGGTATCCAGGTTGCGTTCTACGTCGGTACAGCCGCGACGATTGGCCTGCTAATGCGCCTAAACGGTCGAGGGACCGCGCGACTGGCGCCGCTCAAGGCGGCCGAATAGCGCCCTTTTGTCGGTTGCCGTTCACGGCGAAACCCAATAGGTCTTAGGGCTTCCGCCGAGTTCGGAGGCCTCGCGTGACAAACCGACGCGCCGCGCAAATCCTCGTTGACCAGCTCAAGATCCATGGCGTCGATACGGCTTTCGGCGTTCCGGGCGAAAGCTATCTTGCGCTGCTCGACGCGCTGCACGACGCGAATTCGATTCGGCTGATCGTTTGCCGCCAAGAAGGCGGCGCCGCGATGATGGCGGACGCCTACGGCAAATTGACCGGTCGGCCGGGTATTTGCCTGGTCACTCGTGGTCCCGGAACTGCCAATGCCACTGCAGGCATTCACATTGCGATGCAGGATTCGACGCCGATGATCGTTCTAATCGGTCAAGTTGCGCGTGAAGCGCGCGGCCGCGAGGCGCTGCAAGAAGTCGATTACAAGCAATTCCTCGGCAGCATGGTGAAATACGTCGAGGAGATCGTCGATCCGCGCCGCATTCCCGAATACGTCAGTCGCGCATTTCACGCAGCCGCAGGCGGGCGGCCAGGACCGGTCGCCTTGGCCTTGCCCGAGGACATGCTCGTGGAGATGGCCGACACCGCCGATGCTGAACCGTATACCCGCATCGAACCCTATCCATCGCCACAACAGATCGATGCATTGGTCAAGATTCTCGTACGGGCCGAGCGACCGATGGTGCTGCTCGGTGGTAGTCAGTGGGATAACGCGGCAGTCAAACAGATCGAAAGCTTCGCCACGTCGTTCGCGCTCCCAGTTTGTACCGGGTTTCGACGCCAGGACCGCTTCGATAACCGTCATCCCTGTTTTGCGGGCGACCTCGGTATCGCTGCCAACCCGCAACTCGCAGCGCGCACGCGCAATGCCGATGTGTTGATCGCAATCGGCGGCCGCCTCGGCGAAGCGACCACTGCGGGTTACAGCCTTGTCACCGTGCCGCATCCGCAGCAAAAACTGGTTCACGTCCATCCCGATCCGGGCGAGCTCGGCCGCGTCTACCAGCCGACGGTGGCGATCAACGCCAGCCCGCGCACTTTGGCCCCCGCGCTAGCGGCGCTCAAACCTGCGGCCAAGCCGCGCTGGGCCGATGAGACCGAGGCGGCGCACCGCGACTATCTGACATTCATCGAGCCGTCAAAGCTGCCCGGCGCGGTCCAGCTCAGCTCGATCGTGCGTTGGCTGGATGAACATTTGCCGGCGGACGCGATCTGGTGCAACGGGGCCGGCAACTTTGCCGGCTGGGTCCATCGGCATCACCAATACTCCGGATACGGCACACAGCTTGCGCCGACGAGTGGCTCGATGGGTTACGGATTTCCGGCGGCGGTGGCGGCAAAACTTCTACATCCCGATCGATCGATTGTGTGTTTCTGCGGCGATGGCGATTTCCTGATGACCGGGCAAGAATTGGCGACGGCTGTACGCTATCGGCTGCCGGTCATCACGCTGATCGTGAACAACGGCATGTACGGCACCATCCGCATGCATCAGGAAATGCATTATCCCGGCCGCAGCTTTGGCACCGATTTGGTGAATCCTGATTTCGCCGCACTCGCCAAGGCTTATGGTGCGCACGGTGAGACAGTCGAACGTACCGAAGACTTTCCGAGCGTTTTCGGCCGCGCTACGGCATCGGGCAAACCCGCGATCCTCGATCTCAAGGTCGCTCCCGAGGCGATCACGACGCGATCCACCATCGCCGAGCTCCGCGCTGCCGCGAAAGCGGCGCACTGAGGAGTGAGGAGAACGAATGGCCGTATTCAAGAACTATGTCGCAGGCGAATGGGTCGATTCCGCTGAGGCGATCGTCAATCGCAATCCGGCTGATCTCGCCGATGTCGTCGGCGAATATGCGCGTGGTGACCGGGTCCTTGTTGGCCGCGCCGTCGCTGCGGCCCAGGCAGGTTTCGGCAAATGGTCGCAGACGACGCCGCAGGAGCGCGCGGATATTCTCGATGGCATCGGCAACGAGCTGCTCGCAAAAAGGGACGAGCTCGGCAAGCTACTGACGCGCGAGGAAGGCAAGGTGATTGCCGATGGCGTGGGCGAGATCACGCGCGCCGGTGCCATCTTCAAATTCTTCGCAGGCGAGGCGCTACGCCTGGGTGGTGAGAAGATTCCGTCGATTCGGCCGGGCGTCGAGGTTGAAATCGCCCGCGAACCGGTCGGTGTCGTGGGCATCATTACACCCTGGAATTTTCCGATCGCCATCCCGGCATGGAAAATTGCGCCGGCGCTGGCCTACGGTAACTGCGTCGTTTTCAAGCCGGCCGAACTCGTGCCCGGATCGGCCTGGGCGCTGACCGAGATCGTCGCGCGCAGCGGGCTGCCCGCCGGCGTCTTCAATCTCGTGATGGGTTCCGGTGGCGAAATCGGCGATGGGATCTGCACCGCTGCCGGCGTCGACGCGGTCAGCTTCACCGGCTCGACGGCCGTCGGCGCGATCGTGCGGCGCGCCACGACGGAGCGCGGCGCGCGCGTGCAGCTCGAGATGGGCGGCAAGAACCCGCTGGTCGTCCTCGACGACGCCGATCTGTCGAACGCGATCACCTGCGCAGTCAACGGAGCCTATTTCCAAACCGGGCAGCGCTGTACAGCGTCGAGCCGGTTGATCGTGACGTCGGGGATCCACGATCGTTTTGTCGCAGCGCTGGTCGAACGCCTGCAAAAACTCGTCGTCGGCCCCGGCGTCGATCCCGCGACCGAGATGGGTCCGGTGGTCAGCGAGGCGCAACTCGCGCAGGACCAGCAATACTTGGCTATCGGCCGCGACGAAGGCGCTCGGCTGGCATTCGGCGGCGAGCGTCTCAACCGGCCGGTGCAGGGCTATTACATGGCGCCAGCGTTGTTTACCGATACGCACAATGCCATGCGCGTCAACCGGGAGGAGATTTTCGGTCCGGTTGCGACCGTGCAGAAGGTCGAGGACTTCGATGCGGCGCTCGAGGCGGCAAATGATACCGAATACGGCCTATCGTCGGGCATCTGTACGCGCTCGCTCAAATACGCCAGCGCCTTCAAGCATCATTCGCGGGCCGGCATGGTGATGGTGAACTTGCCGACCGCTGGCGTGGACTACCACGTGCCGTTCGGCGGTCGGAAGAATTCGAGCTATGGGCCGCGCGAGCAGGGCGCCTATGCGCGCGAATTCTATACCGTCGTGAAGACGAGTTACGTCCTGCCGGTCTGACGCCGCGTGCGCCACCAGACATAGGCGCCAGCTACAGCGATGACGGCACATCCGCCCGCGATCACCAATGGCTCAAGGTTATGCATCGCGTGGCTCAGCGCAAAAATCTTCTTGCCCAACCAGTAGGCGAGCGTGCTCCAGAATCCGATCCACAGCGCTGCGCCGATGCAGTTGAACGTCAGGAATCGGGCCCAATGCATGCCGAGGCTACCGGCGGCAACGCCGTTGAGCTGTCGGGCGATCACGACAAAGCGCGCGATCACAATTACCGGCGCGCCGTAGTGCTGGACGAAGCGCTCGACTTTAGCGAGGCGATCCGACGTGATGCCGGCGCGGCTGCCGTAGCGGATCAAAAGGACGTGGCCGCCGCTGTGGCCGATGAGGAACCCTACATTGTCACCGAGCACTGCGGCGAGCCACGCGACCCCGGCGACCAGCCAGATGTTCAACGCGTGCTGTCCGGCGGCGGCGGCGGCCGTGACCAGCAGTGTTTCGCCGGGAACCGGCAAGCCGAAATCTTCGAGGAAAATTCCCAGGAAGACGGCGGCATAGCCGTAATCGGTGACGAATTGCGGGATGGCGTGGGAAAGCTCGGCGAACACTGATTTCAATTGCGGCAGTGAGGGGTTCGCCTGTGTAGGGCCAAAGCGGCAGCCGGGCAACGTGTGTCAACGGACCGTTCGTGCGGCCAAGTCGCCGCGTTTATAAGCATATCTATGCCCATTTTACAGCTTCCGATGATTTCCGCACATGATGCATAGTCCTCTTTGGCGACCGATCTGACGGGCCGGCGCGGCATATTCAGGCCAAAAACGGGGGCATCAATGAAGCGAGAACGTGGCCGGATCTTTGCGTTGGCCGTTCTAGCGGCGACAGGGGCCGGAAGCGCGCCGGCGTTGTCTGCTAATCAGACGCTTAGCGTCTTTGCCGCCGGCACGCTCGCAGTGCCGTTCAAGCAGGTCGATCAGCTATTCGAACAAAAGTACCCCAACGTGACGGTTCAGCCGCAGTTCGGCGGTAGCGTCAAGATGGCGCGCGAAATCACCGCGCTGCATCAGAATGCCGATATCCTGGCGGTCGCCGACTACAACGTCATTCCGAAATACCTCTTCGGCGGCAATGGTGAGACGTCGTATGCCGACTGGTATGTTGGCTTTGCACGCAACGCCGTCACCTTTGTCTATACCGACAAGAGCAAATTCGCGAACGAGGTCACGCCGCAAAATTGGTACAAGGTGCTGGCGCGCAAAGGTCTCGAGATCGGCCGATCCAACCCTGACACCGATCCTTCCGGTTATCAGACCGTGCAGATGTTGAGCCTAGCGGAGAAATACTACTCGTCGCCCGGCCTTGCCGCGAAGGTCCTCGCTAACGCGCCGCTCAGCAATATGCGCGACACCGAGACGTCGCTGATCTCCGCGTTGCAGTTGGGTCAGATCGATTATCTCGCCATTTATCGCTCGGATGGCCTGCAGCATCATCTCAAGTTTGTCAACTTGCCGGCAAAGATCAATTTGAGCGACCCGAAATACGCCGCGTTCTATGCGGAGAGCGTGGCGCATACCAAGAACGGCGACCTGATGGGCAAGCCGATCGTCTACGCGATCACGATCGTCGCCGACAGCACGAAAAAACCTTTGGCCGCGAAATACATCGCCTTCCTGCTCGGTCCGGCCGGCCGCAAGGTGTTGAGCGACGACGGATTCGGCACCTTCAGCCCGGCTTACGCGATGAATCCGACGAAGCTGCCGTCGGCGCTGCGCTCCCTCGTCAGGCCGTGGCCTGGCGCCTGATCCGGACTGCGCCCGGATGACGGCAGTGTGGCGGCCATGGCGCGGCGAAGGCAGCGTCGGGTCGCCGATGGTTTTCTTCGCCGCATGGCTGTGCGGCGGATTGCTTCTCGCCTTTATCCTTCTTCCGCTCATCCAGCTGTTCGCGGCGCAGACGGCGGGAACTATGCTGCAGGTCGCCGGACAGGCCGATGTGCGCGCCGCCCTCGCGCTGAGTGTTACCGCGTCGTTGCTGACGGCCTTGATCGCTGGAGCGTTCGGCGTACCGCTCGCCTATCTCCTAGCGCGAGTTAATTTCCCCGGCAAAAACGCGGTGGCGGCGATCGTCGACGTACCGCTGACGGTGCCGCATACCGTGGCGGGTATCGCCTTGCTCATGGTCTTCGGTCGCCGCGGAATCCTCGGCGAGCCGTTCGAGAATTTTCTTGGACTACGATTTTGGGGCACGATCGCCGGTATAGTTGTGGCGATGCTCTTCGTCTCGGTGCCGTACACGGTCAACGCCGCACGCATTGCGTTCGAGGCTGTCGATCCGCGGATCGAGATGGTCGCGCGTACCTTGGGCATGGGACCGCTGCGAGCGTTGTTCCGTGTTACGGTGCCACTCGCTTGGCGTGGCATTGCGACCGGTCTGACGTTGACGTTCGCCCGCTCGATCAGCGAATTCGGCGCAGTGGTGATTCTGGTCTATTATCCGATGACTGCACCGGTGCAGATCTACGAAATGTTCCTGCGCTACGGTCTAGAGAAAGCCTCGGCGGCGGCGGCATTGCTGCTTCTTGTGTCGCTGGTGCTGTTCATTTTGTTCCGATACCTCGCTTATGGCCGCAGGCCGATCGCCGGCAGCGGGAGATGAACGCGCTCACGCTGGCCGACGTTTCGCTCAAGCTCGGCACGTTCACCCTCGGCGAGATTTCGCTCGTATTGCCGGCCCACGAAATCCTGGTCGTCGTCGGCCCCAACGGTGCCGGCAAATCCGTTCTGCTCGAGACCATCGCCGGATTTCACCGGTCGGCACGCGGCCGCATTCTCATCGGCGACCGCGACGTGACCGGGCTACCGCCGGAGCGGCGCCGGGTGGGCTTCCTCGTGCAGAATTTTGGTCTATTTCCTCATCTGAACATCGCGCAGAACATCGCGGTTGCGGCGGAAGCCAACCGGAGTGCTGACGAGGGGCCAGATGTTTCTGCTCTGCTAGCACGGTTTGGCATCGCTCACCTCGCCGACGCGAGCCCGCTGGTGCTCAGCCCGGGCGAGAAGCAGCGAGCGGCCTTGGCGCGCGCGGAGGCCAGCCATCCGGACTTATTTCTTCTGGACGAGCCGTTTGCGGCGCTCGATGTGCAGGCGCGCGACGACCTGCGCCTTGAGCTTTCTCGGTTTCTCCGCGAGACGCGGGCGCCTGCGTTATTCGTCACGCACGATCGCGCCGACGTTGCCGCCCTGGGCGATCGCGTCGCGATCATGTGTGACGGCAAGATACTCCAGTGTGGCGCCGCGTCAGAGGTGTTCCGGCGGCCGGTCAGTCGTGCCGTGGCGGGCATTCTCGGGATCGAGAACATCCTCGCTGGCGATATCGAAGGCGCGGAGCAGCATCGCGTGCGCGTCATCGTGGCTGGCCACGCGCTTGAAGCCGAGGCTGGCGATCGCGCGCAAGCAGGCACCGGGGTCCATGTCGCCATTCGGGCCGAGGCCATTCGCCTCGCGCCTCGCGATCGTGTTCCGGTGATTGCCGCCGAAAACCGCCTAGCAGCCAATGTCGTGACACTGCAGTGTCTCGGCGCGCTCACCAAGGTCACGCTCGAGTGTGGCTTCCGCCTTGTAGCTTGTCTGATGACGCGCGACGCGGACGAACTTAGGCTCGCGCCCGGTGCACCCGTGGTGGCCCTTATTCCGGCCACTGACGTCCACGTTCTCGTGCTCTAGACTCCTGTAGCCTCGTGAGCCCATATAGGCGGCATGGGCGACGATCGGGAGCGGCAGCGGCCGGTGCCGGCGAGCCGTCAATCGGCTGAAGTCGCGGCGTTTCTCAGGAAGCTCGATACGCTGCCCGTGCGGGCGCGCCCGGCCTCGGCGAAGGGCCGGCTGATATTCGCGATGGACGCGACGGCGAGCCGCGAACCGACCTGGGACCGGGCCTGCCGCATTCAAGGCGAAATGTTCGAGGCAGCCTCGGGCCTTGGCGGCATCGAGATTCAGCTCGTCTATTATCGCGGCTACGGCGAATGCAAGGCGAGCCGTTGGTTGCACACGGCGGCTGAGCTTCACGAAGCCATGCGTGCAGTTTCATGCATTGCCGGCGAGACTCAAATCGAACGCGTGCTGCGCCATGCGGTCGCCCAGGCAGGCGCGGGTCGCGTCGATGCGCTGGTATTCGTCGGCGATGCGATGGAAGAGAATCCGGATATTTTGGCCCAGCTCGCGGGCGAACTTGCGCTCCTGAACGTGCCTGCGTTCGTATTCCACGAGGGTAGCGATCCGGTCGTCGCCCGCACCTTCCGCGAAATAGCCAGGTTGTCTCGCGGCGCTTATTGCCCGTTCAATGCTGCGAGCGCGGCCGAGCTCAAGACGCTGCTTGGCGCGGTGGCCGCGTATGCGGCTGGCGGTCGCAAGGCGCTTGCGGATTACAGCAGGAAAACGGGTGGCGGCGCGCTGCTTTTGGCACGTCAGATCGGCGGCTCATGATCTATCTCGTCGCCGGCATCGGTATCCTGACTGCGCTGTTTCTGCTGGCGCGTGTCTTCGTCGCTGCCGACGCCGCGCGCCTCAGCCGATTCATTACGTGGTTTCTCGGCGCACTTGCCGTCCTCGGTGCCGGTACGGCATTAATCCTTTTGTTGCTGAGCGAACGCTTGCTCCCGGCATTGGTCGCGGCCGGAACGCTCTCCCCGGTGGCGATCAGGCTTTGGCGCCAATGGCGGATGCATGGCGCGCCAGCGGGGCCCAGACCCCAACGCTCATCGCGCGTTGAATCCGAAATAATCACAATGGATCTCGATCACGCGACCGGCGAGATGAGCGGCACGGTCAAACAGGGCGCTTATGCTGGACGCCGCCTCGAGCGGCTGAGCGAGGGTGAGATTCTCGACCTGTGGCGGCAATGCCGTATTGCCGACGCCGATGGAGCGCGCTTGCTCGAGGCCTACCTGGACCGGGCCGTCACCGACTGGCGCCAGAAGGCGGCCAACGGCGCCCGACCGGGTGCGACCGGCGATCCAATGACGCGCGACGAGGCTTATGCGATTCTCGGACTGACGCCGGGTGCAAGCGAGACGGAGATTCGCGATGCGCATCGCCGGCTGATGAAGAAGGTCCACCCGGACCGGGGCGGCTCCAATTACCTGGCGGCCAAGCTCAATCGCGCCAAGGATGTCCTGCTCGGCGCGTGACCGCTATTTGTGCGCGGCTGCCGGCGCCGGTTGCATGCCGGATCCGGGCACAATCTTCATGACGAAGACCGTCGGCGCGTCGTTCGGGCCAAACGGCCCAGGCACATGATTCCTGACCGGCGACAAGCTTTTCAGGTAGGCAGCGATCGCATAGGCGTCGCTTTTTGTTAGATGGGCGAACGCGCGCCACGGCATGATCGGCGCGAGGACGCGACCATCGGGGCGTTTGCTCGTGGTCAGCGCTGGCACGATTTCCTTTGCGGTCCGTTTGCCGAGGCCAGTCTCTTTGTCCGGCGTCAAGTTCCGTCCGACGAAGACACCGAGCCCGGGAATCTCGAAGCCGACATCCGAGCCGCCAAGATCGCGGGGCATGTCGGGCTTGCCGAAGAAATGCCCAGGCGTGTAGCAATTCTCGCAACCGCCGAGCGCGACCGGGTATTTGCGGCGAGCGATTTGCCGGTCGCTGGCATGGACACTGGTGACCATGGTCAACGCCGCCACAACGCGAGCAGCCCGACGACCACGCCGAGTCGGCGGTATATTGAATGGATGTGGATATCCCCCCGCAATGCGCACGAAGGCGCTTGTTCGGACGATCTACCGATACTGTCGGTGCGACGCAAAATAGCCACGACGTGTGGCTGGATTAGTGCCGGGAAGCGGTATAAAAGCGGCGCAACGCAAGGAAGGCGGACCCGGAAGATGGTGCAGCGCGTTCGCAAGGCAGTATTTCCGGTCGGCGGCCTCGGCACGCGATTTCTTCCGGCCACCAAAGCCATGCCCAAAGAGATGTTGCCGGTGGTGGACAAGCCGCTCATCCAGTATGCCGTTGAAGAGGCCCGTGCGGCGGGCATAGAGGAATTTATCTTCGTCACTGGTCGCTCGAAGAGCGCGATCGAGGATCATTTCGATCATTCCTACGAGCTCGAAAGCACGCTGCAGGCGCGAGGCAAGAAAGCGCAGATCGCCGAGGTCAAATCGTGGATGCCCGAACCGGGGCAAATCGCCTACACGCGCCAGCAGCATCCGCTCGGCCTCGGTCACGCCGTTTGGTGCGCGCGGGCATTGGTCGGCGATGAGCCCTTCGCGGTGCTGCTGGCGGACGATCTCATCCTGGCTGAGCGGCCATGTCTGCAGCAGATGGTCGAGGTGCAGGCGAAAGTGGGCGGCAACATGGTCGCCGTCATGGACGTGCCAGCCGAGCAAACCAGCCGCTACGGTATACTCGACGTGGCGAAGGATGACGGTCAGCTCGTTGCCGCGCGCGGCGTTGTGGAGAAGCCCGATCCGGCCAAGGCACCGTCGCGCCTGTGCATCATCGGTCGCTACATCCTGCAGCCTGAAGTCTTCGATGCCTTAGGCCAGATCGGAAAGGGCGCCGGGGGCGAAATCCAGCTCACCGACGCGCTCGCCCGACTGATCGCCGCCAAGCAGCCCTTCTTCGGGCTACGCTTCGCGGGGCGGCGATTCGATTGCGGCGACAAGGTCGGCTTTCTCGAAGCCAATCTCGCATTCGCCCTGGCGAGGCCGGAACTCGGAGCGGCTGTCAAGGACATCATCAAACATTACGCGTGAGGACAGCTACGTGATAGGCGCCGCCGAAGGTCATGTCTTCGATCCGACGATACTGCGGGAATACGACATTCGTGGCGTCGTCGGCAAAACGCTGCATGAGGCCGACGCCCGCGCTATTGGCCGCGGTTTTGCCGCTGTTCTCGCGGAGAAGGGTGGCAAGCGGGTTGCAGTCGGACGCGATGGCCGGTTGAGCTCACCGGCGCTCGAGGCGGCATTGGTCGCGGGCCTCGCCGAGTCCGGCGTGGATGTCGTGCGGGTGGGTCTCGGTCCGACGCCGATGCTCTATTTCGCCACTCATACGCTCGACGTCGCGGGTGGCATCATGGTGACCGGTTCGCACAATCCGCCGACACACAATGGCTTCAAGATCGTACTCGGGCGGAGGTCGTTTTTCGGTGCGGACATCCAGCGCCTTGGGCGGCTTGCGGCTGCGGGACAATTTCCCGTCGGCCGGGGGCGTGTCGTCGACCAGTCCGTGCTAGGCGAGTATGTGACGCGGCTGACGGCGGATTATCGCGGCGGTCCGCGGGCCCTGTCGGTGGCATGGGATGCTGGCAACGGCGCGACTGGCGAGGCGCTCCAGCGACTTGTCAAGGCGCTGCCGGGGCGACACATCCTCCTCAACGAGGCGATCGATGGCCGCTTTCCCATCCATCATCCGGATCCCACGGAGCCCAAAAACCTCGAGCAATTGCAACGGACAGTGCTCCAGGAAAAATGCGATCTCGGTATCGCCTTCGATGGTGATGGTGATCGAATTGGCGTCGTCGATGGCCAGGGACGCATTCTGTGGGGTGATCAGTTTATGATTCTGCTTGCTGGCGAGATTATCGCCAAGCAGCCCGGCGCCACGATCATCGCCGACGTCAAGGCAAGCCAGACGCTGTTCGACGAGATCAGGCGCATGGGCGGTACGCCGTTGATGTGGAAGACCGGACATTCGTTAATCAAGGCGAAGATGTCGGAGATCGGCGCACCGCTCGCGGGCGAGATGAGCGGCCATATTTTCTATGCCGACGGCTACTACGGCTACGACGACGCGCTCTACGCGGCGGTGCGTCTTCTGGGCATTATCTCACGCGGTACGGAAAGCCTGGCGGCACTGCGCGATCGCATGCCGCCTGTGGTCAACACGCCGGAGTTGAGGTTTCCGTGTGCCGAGGAGCGCAAATTCAAGGTTGTCGAGGAAGTACGGGCGCGGCTCAAAGCTGCAAACGCCGAGGTGGCCGCGGTCGACGGCGTACGCGTCAAGACGGCCGATGGGTGGTGGCTGCTGCGCGCTTCGAACACCCAGGACGTATTGGTCGCGCGCGTGGAGGGCCGGGATGCGGCAGCGCTTGCACGTCTCAGGACTTCGCTTGCTGACGAGTTGAATGCCAGCGGCATCGCCCTGCCAACCGAATTCTATGGCGAATCAGACTAGTTCGAGCTCGCTTCGGTCGTCTGCGGCGCACTCAAGTCGAGCGCGGGGGCAGGGAACTCGACTGCGACCGCCGGCGTCGGCCGGATCACTGCGCATAGCTTATGCCCGTGCAACTTGGCGCGCAGCAGGCGGCAAGCGTGCTCGGCCTGAAGTTCGGAAAATGCCGCGATCCGCGCCCGGAAAAGCCGTTCCTTGTCGGCCGGTCCCGGCGGGACGACGTAAGCCGTCTTTCCTTTGAGGCGGAGCTTGGCGAGAGCGGTGGTGCCAGCGCGCTCGGCTGCGTCTTGTTTGCTGAATGCACCCACCTGGATTTCCCACGCATGACTCGCTTTAAGCGCGCGCCGCTTTGCCAGCGTCCTCCGAGCATGAACGGGTACCGCCGCCTCGGCGCGCCCAACCGGGCTAAGTGCGGCAATCGTCGATGCGGCCTGCGTCGCGATCGCGTTGCCCGTGCCGTCGTCGCTCGCGGTCCGGATGTTGGCGGTGGCCGGGGTAAGACCCGCGAAACCATCATCCAGCAAGCTCGCCATTTGCAGGTCGCGGGCGCGTGCCGAGCTGCCGCCCATGATGACGCCGATTAGCCGGCGTCCATTTCGCACCGCCGATGCTGCCAGATTGAATCCCGAAGCATGGATGTAGCCGGTCTTGATGCCGTCCATGCCGGCGAAACTTTCCATCAGGTGATTGTGGGTTTCGTAAACTGCGCCGTTGAACGCGAACCGCTCGGTGGCGAAGAAACGATACTCCTTCGGATAGTCGTGCCACAGGGCGCGGGCCAGCGTAGCGAGATCCCGCGCTGTGCTGATATTCGGCGGGCTGGGCAAGCCGGATGCATTGCGGAAGGTGGTCGCCGTCATGCCGAGTGCGCGCGCGGTTGCAGTCATGCGCTCCGCGAAGGCCGCCTCGCTCCCGGCGAGGTTTTCTGCAATGGTCACTGCGGCGTCGTTGGCCGAATGCGTGACGATGGCGAGGATCAGATCACGGACCGAAATGCGTTGGCCGGGACGCAAGCCAAGCTTCGATGGCACTTGGCGTGACGCGTGCAACGACACCGTGAACAAGTCGTTGAGCGAAACCTTGCCCTGCTCCAACGCTCCGAACGTGAGATAGAGCGTCATCATCTTGGTGAGCGATGCGGGATAGTCGGGCCGGTCGGCGTCGTGTGCGCTTAAAACCTTGCCTGTTTGGGCGTCGATGATAATTGACGACGTATGGCTTGGTGGATAGGGCGAATGCAGCACGTGTCGACGTGCGAGGGCGGGTTGCAACGTGAGCAGAATGAACAAGGCGGCATAGGCAGCAAACCGCCCAACCCGGAATTGCGCACAACGCGGAGACGCCGCCGTAATCATCGTGTCTTCACCCCACAAACAACTATTCCCCCAAAACGCTAATTTCCCCCAAACCACGCCCCGAATCCCCGGACGGAAGAGGTATGGCAGCATCGAAACCTCAGAAGAGATTAGAAATTCGCTGAATCAGTGTCCAGTTATTCCGTATTCCTCATGTAAAGTTTTCGGATAAATCAGGATATGCATCTAGATTCGACGGTGCGGGCATGTCGTAGCGGCATTGGGAATGGTGCCCATCGGGGCCGAGCGTTGCGCTGCGATGTCTGCACTTGCATTGGCCTGGAACCGTGGCAATATAGGTATGCTGCAGCGCAACATGACGCCCCGACGTGATGACGCGCGGCGAACCCTATTTTTTCATCAGGAGGTCCGATGAACCCCAAACCGAAGAAGCCGGCGGTGGTTGTCGCGACGCCGCAGGCGGCTACCGTCGAGACTAAGCGCGTCGCACGCGAAGCGGCGCCGCCCGCGTCGGATGCGGCGGCCGAAGGCTACTACGACCAAATGGCGGCTCTGTCGCACGATAATTTCGATGCCGTACTCAAGGCCAATGCGGCCTTGGCGGAAGGTCTTGAAGCCATTGCCAACGAAGCAGTCGGCTATGCCCGCCAGACACTTGCCACCGCGGGCTCGGCGACAAAAGAGTTGCTCGAAGCCAAGACGCTCGACCGCGTTATCGAGATCCATGCGGGTCTTGCGAAAAGCGGGCTCGAGGCGATGGTCGAACGTACGGCGCGCCTTTCAGAGTTGAGCCTAGCGCTCGCGAACGGCACCTGGGGACCGATTGGCGGCCGCGTCGAGGCGGCGCTGACGAAGCTGACGACGCCGGCCGCGGCCTGAGTTCCGCGTCGAGCAATTGCGGCGCCGGACGATCCCACCGGGCCGCGGCCATCCGGTCGGCAAAGCCATTTTTTTCGCTCCGTTAACCGCAGCGGCGTAGACTTTTGCGCGCGCCCAGCGAGTCTGCGGCGGCGAACGTAGCGCGAAATGCCCCTTTTACGGCGCCTCCTGCATCCAATATCATGTCCTGGTTGGCAATTTCGGCTGTGGAGTCGAGTCCGATCTGGCAGCTCGCGCGATGAGTGATATCGAAAAGCGCAACGGAAACGAGGGACCGTCGACCGGGGTCATCGTCAAGGCAAAGCCGAAGACGAAAAAGCCGTCGATGTATAAGGTCCTGATGCTGAACGACGATTACACGCCGATGGAATTCGTTGTCCACATTCTCGAGCGGTTCTTCGGTAAAAGTCGGGATGAAGCAACCCGAATCATGTTGCATGTTCATCGCCGCGGTGTCGGAGTTTGCGGCGTGTATACTTACGAAGTCGCCGAGACCAAGGTGACGCAGGTTATGGACTTCGCGCGCCAGCACCAGCATCCCTTGCAATGTACCCTGGAGAAGGACTGATCCGAGCCCAGGAGCCTGTAGCCGGTAGAAGGATTAAACGTCGATGCTATCGCGTAATCTCGAAAAGACCCTGCACCGCGCGCTCGGCTATGCCAATGAGCGGCGGCATGAATACGCGACGCTTGAGCACCTACTATTGGCGCTGACCGAGGACCAGGATGCGATGGCGGTCCTTCGCGCCTGCACGGTCGACCTAGAAAAGCTCCGTCGCGAACTCGTCAACTACGTCGACAACGAGCTCGTTAATTTGGTGGCAACGCATGTCGAAGACGCCAAGCCGACGGCGAGCTTCCAGCGCGTTCTCCAGCGCGCAGCGATCCATGTGCAGTCATCCGGCCGCGAGGAGGTGACGGGCGCCAACGTGCTGGTGGCATTGTTCGCCGAACGCGAAAGCCATGCGGTCTATTTCCTGCAAGAGCAGGATATGACGCGGTTCGATGCGGTAAATTACATTTCGCACGGCATTGCCAAGGCACCCGGGCGCTCGGAGACGCGCCGGGTCCAGGGTGCCGAGGAGGAGGAGCGCACCGAGAAACAGCCGAAACGGGCTCACGACGCGCTCGACGCCTATTGCGTCAACCTCAATAAGAAGGCGCGCAACGGTAAGATCGATCCGCTGATCGGGCGCGAATCCGAGGTTGATCGCACCATCCAGATCCTTTGCCGCCGGTCAAAGAACAATCCGCTCTATGTCGGCGATCCCGGCGTCGGCAAGACCGCCATCGCCGAAGGCCTGGCGCGTCGCATCGTGCAGCGCGAGGTGCCTGAGGTGCTGCAGAACGCGACGATCTACGGCCTCGACATGGGAGCGCTGCTCGCCGGCACGCGCTATCGCGGTGACTTCGAGGAACGGCTGAAGGCGGTTCTGGCCGAGCTCGAAGCGATGCCGGGCGCGATCCTGTTCATCGACGAGATTCATACGGTGATTGGCGCTGGCGCTACGTCGGGTGGCGCGATGGACGCGTCGAACCTGCTGAAGCCAGCGCTGGGGTCGGGCGCCATCCGCTGCATCGGCTCGACGACCTATAAGGAGTATCGTAACTACTTCGAGAAGGATCGCGCCCTGGTGCGCCGCTTCCAGAAGATCGACATTAACGAGCCGACGGTCGAGGATTCGGTGAAGATCCTGCGCGGCCTGAAGCCCTATTACGAGCGCCATCATCGCGTGCGCTATACCGCCGACGCGATCCGTGCCGCGGTCGAGCTTTCGAACCGCTATATCGGCGACCGCAAGCTGCCCGATAAGGCGATCGACGTAATCGATGAAGTTGGCGCATCGCAGATGCTTTTGCCGGAAAGCAAGCGGCGCAAGACGATCACCGCGAAAGAGGTCGAGGCGGTGGTTGCTACGATGGCTCGCATCCCGCCAAAGAGCGTGTCGCGCGACGATCGCGAAGTGCTCAAAAACCTTGATCGCGATCTCAAGACAATGGTTTTCGGCCAGGACAGGGCGATCGAAGCGCTGACCGCGGCGATCAAGCTCGCGCGCGCCGGCTTGCGCGACGCGGAAAAGCCGATCGGCAGCTATCTCTTCTCAGGACCAACCGGCGTCGGCAAGACCGAGGTCGCGCGCCAGCTCGCGCGCACCCTCGGCATTGAGCTCAAGCGCTTCGACATGTCCGAGTACATGGAGCGGCACACCGTGTCGCGCCTGATCGGCGCGCCGCCGGGTTATGTCGGCTTCGATCAGGGCGGCTTGTTGACTGATGCAATCGACCAGCATCCGCATTGCGTGCTGCTACTCGACGAGATCGAGAAGGCGCATCCCGACCTGTTCAACATCCTGCTTCAGGTGATGGACTACGGAAAGTTGACCGATCACAACGGCAAGAATGTGGACTTTCGCAACGTCATTTTGATCATGACGACCAACGCTGGCGCGTCCGATCTGGCCAAGCCGGCGATCGGCTTCGGCAACGATCTACGCACGGGCGACGACGAAGAGGCGATCAACCGGATGTTCACGCCGGAATTCCGCAACCGGCTCGACGCGGTGATTTCGTTCGCGGCACTGACCCCGGAGACGGTGGGCCGCGTCGTCGACAAGTTCATCCTCCAGCTCGAGGAGCAGCTTGCCGACCGCAACGTCACGATCGAACTCGACGAGGCGGCGAGGAAGTGGCTTGCTGAGAAGGGCTACGACCGGCTCTACGGCGCGCGGCCGGTCGCGCGCATCATTCAGGAGCACGTAAAGAAACCGCTGGCAGAGGAATTGCTGTTCGGCAAGCTCGCCAAGGGTGGTGTCGTTCAGGTTAAGCGCGACGGCGACAAGCTAGCCTTCGCGTATATTGAGGCGCCACCGAAGCTGCCGAGCAAGGATCCCGGCGAGCAGCCCGAACAGGAGCTCGTCGACCAATAAGTGAGAAGGCCGCCTCTGGGCGACCTTTCTCAATTCAGGTTACATCGCCGCGCCGGCGAGCCGCCACATGTAAAGCGCAAGCAGCGAGCGATGGGGCGCGAATTGTGCTGCGACGCGGCTTGGCTTCCTGCGGCGTGCGAACCGCTTGAGGCCGCGGATCACGGCGAGGTCAGTCTCCGGCCAGATGTCGAGTTCGTTGCAGTAGAAGATGGCGACCATGTCGCACGTCCATTGGCCGATGCCCCAGATCTCCGTCAGGCGTGCCGAACGCGCCGCGTGGTTAAGCGCCCGAATCTCGATGCTGTCGAGGCGGCCAGCGGCATACGCCGCGCCGATATGGCACAACGCTCTGATCTTGTTGCGCGATAAGCCACACCGACGCAGGGCGGCCGTATTGCGCTCGCAGAGGAACGCCGGCAACTCGTCGCGTCCGGCCGCTTCGACACGCGCCCAGATGCTACGCGCCGCCGCCGCGGAAACCTGCTGACCGGTCACGGCGCGCGCCAGGAATGCGGTGACGCCCTTGTCCTCGCGATAGGGGAACCAAATCGGCGCGGCGGCGATATGCGCACGCAGCTCAGGTGAGACGTCGCTGGCTATCGCGATCAGCCGGCGATGCAGATCAGAATCCATCGCCTTCGCGCCGGAATGGCGACAAGCCTTCCTCAAGCTCTTGCATCTCGCTCTCGACAGCGATCGTCTCGCGCCGGAGAAAATCTTCGACGGCACGTCGGAAGCCGGGATCGCGAATCCAGTGAGCGCTGTAAGTCCGCTGCGGCAGATAGCCGCGCTGAATCTTGTGGGTGCCCTGCGCGCCCGCTTCGACTCGTTGTAGGCCGCGCGCGATCGCGAAGTCAATTGCACGGTAATAGCATGCCTCGAAATGCAGAAACGGGAACTCGCCGATGCAACCCCAGTTGCGGCCATAGAGTGTGTCGGGTCCGATGAGATTGAGTGCACCGGCGACATAGCGGCCGTCGTGTTTGGCCATGACAAGCAGCACTTTATCCGCCATGCGCTGGCCCAGCAGATCGAAGAATTCGCGCGTGAGATATGGCGAGCCCCATTTCCGGTCCGAGGTCGATGTATAGAACTGAAAGAACGCATCCCAATGACGTGTCTTGATGTCGCCACCGGAAAGCAGATCGATCGTGACCGCCTCATTTGCATCGCGCCGCTCGCGCTTGATCTGTTTGCGCTTGCGCGCACTCAACGCGGCAAGGAAATCTTCGAAACTGCGGTAATCCCTGTTTTCCCAATGAAATTGGCGGCTAACGCGTCGAAGAAATCCGGCATCGACGAGCACATCGCATTCCACGGCGGTCGGAAATGTGACGTGCAGCGAGGAGACTTCAGATCGCTTCGCAACTTCGACAAGCCCCGCGACTAGCGAACGCGTTCCGCCAGGTCGCACATCGGGGCGCAACAGCAGCTTCGGACCGGGTACCGGGGTAAACGGCACCGCGACTTGCAGCTTCGGATAATAGCGACCACCGGCGCGCTCATAGGCTGCGGCCCAGCCATGATCAAATACATACTCGCCGTAGGAATGGCTCTTGAGGTAGAGCGGGGCGGCGCCGATCAGCTGACCGCAGTCGTCTTCGATTAGCAGATGCTGCGGCAGCCAACCGGTCTCATCGGTCGCCGAGCCAGATTCTTCGAGCGCCTGTAGAAACGCATGAGAGACGAACGGATTGGCGCCGGCACACGCATCCCATGCTGTGGCGGGCACATCGGCCAGCTTGTCGACGACGCGAAGCGTTAGACGATCGCTTCCATCCATTACGCGACCTCGAAGATCGCGTCGATTTCGACGGCAACACCGCCAGGTAACGACGCAACGCCCACCGCGATTCGTGAGTGCGATCCGGCATCGCCGAAGACGTCAATGAGCAGATCAGAGCAGCCATTGATCACCTGGGGGTGCTGCACAAATTCGGGCGTGCTATTGACGAAGCCGTTGATCCGCAAACAGCGACGGATACGGTCGAGATCGCCTACGGCCGCGCGCGCCTGCGCCAGGATGTTGAGACCGCAGAGTCGCGCTGCCTGCTGCCCATCCTCCAGCGAGGTTCCCGCGCCGAGCCGGCCGATGAAGCGCCGTTCGCCGTTCCATTGGCAGACCTGACCCGAAACGAACAGGAGGTTACTCGTACGCACGTATGGAACGTAGTTCGCCGCCGGCGCCGCTGCATCAGGCAGCACGATTTTCAACTGCTGCAGCCTCGCGTCTATCCGTCCCGCCATGGGCCACTCCCGATCAGGTCATTATCGGCCCGCAGGCATGATTTGCCCAGTCGCCAGCGCAAAAAAGCCGGCCATCGGGGATGATGGCCGGCAGTCAACTGCGCGTGGCCCGTCGCCAGAAACGTGGGCGAGGGCAAGAGATGATAGGGCACCGGCAGCGCGGCGCATCCCCGCGGGGCGATCCGATTTATTCGCCTAGGCGAGACGGGTGGCGCCGCTGGCATCGGACAGGCTTGCCTTGATCTCGTCCGGCACGGGCTCAGGCTTGATGCCGCCGTCGGCATGCCGGGCGGCCCAGATGCGCTTTTCAAAGCCTTCGACCGCCGCCTTACCACTCTTCAGGATGCGGTGCCGAACCGTGAAGCTGGTCCGGCCCCATTCGCCGACCTGGCTTTCGACGGTCACCGCATCATCGAAATGACAGGGCCGGAGAAAGCGCCCACCGCATTCAACCAACGGAAATCCGACGATTCCGTATCTGTCGCGGATCGCCGATGCCGATAGACCGGTACGTTCGAACAACTGGCCGGTGCTAGTGTCGAAAATGATGAAATATTGCGGATAAAAGACAACCCCGGCGGGATCGCATTGCGCCCACTCGATGCGCAGGTTGCGGCGATGGACCAGCATTAGCGGTTCTCGAAAAAGAAGGGGGCGCGGCGTGAACCGCGCCCCCCAATTTCTGCCTCAGTCGCGGTGCCGGCCGGGAGGCTGTAGCCGGGGTCCGCGTTGCGATCAACTACAGCCGCTGGTGCTGCCGCAGGTATCGCATTTGAGGCAGGTCCCATTGCGGACCAGGGTGAAGTTGCCGCACTCGCCGCAACTGTCGCCCTCGTAACCCTTCATACGCGCCGCCTTGATCTGCTCCGTGCGCGTATCGGTCTTGACCACGTCGACGGCAACAAACTCTTCCGCCACTGCGACATTGCCGCCCGCCCGCGTGACGACAGCCGGCTGAGCCGACGCGACGGTTACGGCCTGGCCGCCATGAACGACGGTCAACTTCTTGCGGATAAATCCGGTTGAGGCGACCCTCTGTACGACGGCGGCCACGTCGGATTTGCCGCCGTCGCCTGGCAAATTCGATTCCGCCGCGCCCTTTCCAACGGTATCCGGCAGGACATCGGCGGGCTGAACGTGCGCCAAGTCATTGCGACCGAGATAGGAGATCGCCAGTTCGCGGAAGATATAGTCGATCAGCGATGTCGCCATCTTGATGGTATCATTGCCTTCGACGATGCCGGCAGGCTCGAAGCGCGTGAAGGTGAACGCCTCCACGAACTCCTCCAGGGGCACCCCGTACTGCAAGCCAATCGAAATCGCGATTGCGAAATTGTTCATCAGGGACCGGAAGGCCGAGCCCTCCTTGTGCATGTCGATGAACACCTCGGCGAGCTTGCCGTCCTCGTACTCGCCGGTCCGGAGGTAGACTTTATGGCCGCCGACGATGGCTTTCTGCGTATAGCCTTTGCGCCGTTGCGGTAGTCGCCGCCGCTCGCTTTTCTGCGCGAAGCGCTCGATCACCCGCTCGACAATGCGCTCGGCGATGACTGGCACACGCTCCGTCGGCGCCTTGTCGATAATCTCGGCGACGGCGTCGTCGTCCGTGTCATCGTCAATCAAAGCCGACTGCAACGGCTGCGACAGTTTGGAGCCGTCGCGATAGAGCGCGTTGGCCTTGAGGCCGAGCTTCCAGGACAGCATGTAGGCGTCCTTGCATTGCTCGACCGTGGCCGCATTCGGCATGTTGATCGTCTTCGAGATCGCACCCGAGATAAACGGCTGCGCCGCCGCCATCATCCGAATGTGGCTCTCGGCCGAGAGCGACCGCTTGCCGATGCGTCCGCATGGGTTGGCACAGTCGAAGACCGGCAGATGCTGCGGCTTGATGTGAGGCGCACCTTCGAGCGTCATGGCACCGCAGCAATAGGTGTTCGCCTGCTCGACCTCAGCTTTCGTGAAGCCGAGCGCCGCCAACATGTCGAACGCCACCTCATTCATCTGGGCTTCGGTGAATCCAAACGCCGCGCGGCAAAACTCCTCGCCGAGCGTCCACTTGTTGAAGGCAAACTTGATGTCGAAGGCGGTGGCGAGTTGGCTCTCCAGTGCCTCGATCGCACTTTCAGTGAAGCCTTTCGCCTTGAGCGCCGCGTGGCTGAGGGTGGGCGCGTCCTTGAGTGTTCCGTGTCCCACCGCATAGCGCGTGATAGCCTCGATCTCCGCAGCGGAATAGCCGAGCTTGGCCAGCGCCTCGGGCACGACGCGGTTGATAATACGGAAATATCCGCCGCCGGCCAGCTTCTTGAACTTGACCAAGGCGAAATCCGGCTCGATGCCGGTGGTATCGCAGTCCATCACCAAGCCGATCGTGCCGGTGGGTGCGATGACGGTCGCCTGCGCATTGCGGTAGCCGTGCAGCTCGCCGAGTTGCAGCGCATGATCCCAAGCCTGACGCGCCGCCTGAACAAGATTGCGGTCCTGGCAATTGACGGCGTCGAGTGGAACCGGCGTCACCGACAACCCTTCGAAGCCGTTGCGTTCGCCATAGGCCGCACGACGGTGATTGCGGATGACCCGGAGCATTGCATCGCGGTTCTTCGCGAAGCCGGAAAAAGCGCCGAGCTCGCCGGCCATTTCGGCTGATGTGGCATAGGCGACGCCGGTCATTACCGCGCTGATCGCGGCGCATAAGGCGCGACCCGCGTCGCTGTCATAGGACAGCCCCGACGCCATCAGCAGACCGCCGATATTGGCGTAACCGAGGCCGAGCGTCCTGAACTCATAGCTGAGTTTGGCGATCTCCCGCGATGGGAACTGGGCCATCAGGACCGAGATCTCGAGCGCGACGGTCCACAGGCGGACCGCGTGTTCGAACGCCGCCGTATCGAACGTGCCGCCGTCGCGGCGGAACGCCATCAGGTTGAGCGATGCCAGATTGCACGCCGTGTCGTCGAGGAACATATACTCAGAGCACGGATTCGACGCGTTAATGCGGCCCGATGCCGCGCAGGTGTGCCACTCGTTGATCGTGCTGTCGTATTGCAGGCCGGGATCGGCGCTTGCCCACGCGGCATAGGCAATTTTGTCCCAGAGGTCGCGGGCTTCGACGGATTTGTGGATCTTGCCGTCGGTTCGGCGGATCAGCTCCCACTTCCCGCCCTTGAGGACGCGTTCGAGGAAATCATTGGTAACTCGGACGGAATTATTCGAGTTCTGACCCGAGACGGTGAGATAGGCGTCGCTGTCCCAATCCGTGTCGTACGTTCTGAAGTCGATTTGAGTGTAACCTTGCTGCGCGAACTGAATTACGCGCTGCACATAATTCTCAGGGATCATCGCCTTGCGTGCGGCCTTGATCTCACGCCGCAGCGCCAAGTTGCGGCTCGGATCGAAGCGCGCCGCAGCGAGGGCCTGAGCCTCAGCGCCATGGCACGCCGCCATGATGAGATTGAGGTGCTTCTGCGCGAGTTTGGAACCGGCGACCAATGCCGCGACTTTTTGCTCCTCGATCACTTTCCAATCGATGTAAGCCTCGATGTCGGGGTGATCGATATCGACCGTCACCATCTTGGCCGCGCGCCGGGTCGTGCCGCCCGATTTGATGGCACCGGCGGCGCGATCGCCGATCTTGAGGAAGCTCATCAACCCCGACGAGCGTCCGCCACCCGACAGCTTTTCGCCGTCGCCGCGCAACTGCGAGAAGTTGGAGCCGGTGCCGGATCCGTACTTAAATAACCGTGCTTCACGCACCCAGAGATCCATGATCCCGCCTTCGTTGACGAGATCGTCCGCGACCGACTGGATGAAGCAGGCATGCGGTTGCGGATGTTCATAGGCACTCGTCGATGCCGTCAGTTCACCGGTTTTGTAGTCGACGTAGAAGTGGCCCTGCGCCGGGCCGTCGATACCGTAGGCCCAATGCAGGCCGGTGTTGAACCACTGCGGCGAGTTCGGCGCCGCCATCTGGCGGCACAGCATGAAGCACATCTCATCGTAGTACGCGTGCGCATCCGCCTCTGTGTCGAAATAGCCGCCCTTCCAGCCCCAGTACGTCCAGGTGCCAGCGAGGCGGTCGAAGACCTGCTTGGCGCTGCGCTCGCCTTCAGTGCGCTCAGTCACCGGCAGCTTGTCGAGCGCCTTGTTGTCGGCAGTCTTGCGCCATAACCACGCGGGTACATCGCGTTCTTCGATCGGCCGGAGGCGGGCCGGTACACCCGCCTTGCGGAAATATTTTTGCGCCAGGATGTCGCAAGCGACCTGGCTCCAATCCGCCGGCACCTCGATATCCGGCATATGAAAAACCCGCGACCCGTCGGGGTTGCGGATTTCGCTGGTAGCTGATTTGAAGGCGATCCCCTGATAGGGGTCTTGGCCGGCCGATGTGAATCGACGGTCGATACGCATAAGCTTAAATCCCCCCGACGCCGACGTGACATTTCCCCTGCGTCGCCAGCATACAACATGTAGTGCAACCGCAAACGCAGAATCAAAATGTTGACAGAATGACCCATCGCAATCAACTACATTTTGTGTCGCGCGCGATTTCGTCGCAAAATCTAGTATTTGGAAGCATCTCTCCGATCAGATTGCAGTGCCGCTATCCCGAAGAGGAAAAGCATTAGGTTTTCCAAGATATTAGTGAATTTTCCTCGCGTACAATTTCATCCGCTGTGTGGCTGGCCGACCCACCTTTTTTGCGCCGCACGACGATCGGAACGCCGGTCTTTTCGCCTGGTTGCTGGCCGCACTGAACCCACAAAGCTTTGACGCGTGACGTGGCAACCGCCGCGCCCGACAAGTCGTGCGACCGAATGTGTTGAGCCAAACCGAAGTGATCGCGTGCGCAAGATCCACAAATAGTCGAGCACGCGATCGTAATGGCCCGTACGCTGGACGAGGCAAACTCGCGGTGCCATAGTCGCGCGCGCCTAAGCCATGTCCGCCGGAGCACACGCCAGCGCACCAGGATTGCGATGACGATCGGGACGCGAATTTTCACTTGGTTCAAGGGCGAGCTCGTCGGCACGGATGCCTTCGGCAATCGCTACTATCGCGAGCGGCACGGCAAACCGCTAAAACGTGGTGGCGGGCGTGACAGCCGGGAGCGTCGCTGGGTTATCTACCAAGGCGACGAAGATGCGTCCCGCGTGCCGCCGGTTTGGCACGCGTGGCTGCATCACACAATTGACGAGTTGCCGGCAGACGCGGACAAGCCGATCTATCCTTGGCAGAAGCCGCATGAGCCGAACCTGACTGGAACGCTGTCGGCCTATCGTCCGTCGGGCTCGGTACTGAAAGGCGGGCCACGCGCGAGGGCCACCGGTGACTACGAGCCCTGGACGCCGGAGTGATGTTTCTGCAAGCTGCGGACGGATTCGGGCGTTGACGCAGCCCGACTCATACCGTCAGCGAGGAGGCGAGCAGCGATGAATCGCAATGCCGTCGAGACCATCATGGGCGCGGTTGTCCTGGTCGTCGCCGCCGTATTCCTCTTTTTCGCGTACACGACAACGCAGGTAAACGGGGCAGGCGGGACCGAGTATGTCGCCCAATTCGATCGCGTCGACGGCCTGCGCGACGGAAGCGACGTCAAGATCAGTGGCGTCAAGGTTGGCACAGTCAAATCGCAGACGCTCGATCCCAAAACGTTCCTCGCAACGGTGAAAATCAGCATCGATCCGAGGATCAAGTTGCCGGAGGACTCAGTTGCGATCGTTGCCTCTCCTGGCCTGCTCGGGGACAACTTCCTGTCGATTGAGCCCGGTAATGAGGACAAGATCATCCCGCCCGGCGGCCGCATCACGCACACCCAGGCGGCGGTGAACCTCCTATCGCTCTTCGGCCAGGCGATCTACGGCGCCGCCACTCAAAACAAGGGGCAGGGTGGTGCGGCACCGCAAGGCTCACAACAAAGTCCGACCTCGCCTAAGCCATGACCATAGGCGACTCACGCGCGGCGGGGGTCGTTCCAGGCAAGCCGGGTGTTGAGCAGCGGTGGGACCCAGAGCGCTATCGGCGCAATGCCGCTTTCGTACCCGCACTTGGTGCAGATCTCGTCGATCTTCTGGCACCCAACGCCGGCGAACGGATCCTCGACCTGGGCTGCGGCGACGGTGCTCTCACCGCGGCGCTGGCGGAGCGTGCGACGGTCGTCGGGGTTGACCGGAGCGCCGAGCAAATCGCGGCGGCGACGGCGCGTGGCCTCGATGCCCGCGTCGTCGATGGCACGCGGTTGACTTTCGTCAGTGAATTCGATGCCGTCTTTTCCAATGCGGCGCTACATTGGATGCGCGCACCGGATGCCGTGATCGACGGAGTTTGGCGCGCTTTGAAGCCGGGCGGCCGCTTCGTGGCCGAATGCGGTGGCGCGGGCAATATCGCGCTTGTCCTTCAAGCATTGCTCCGCGGTCTCGCACTGCGCGGCATCGATGGGTGCCCGACGATTCCCTGGTATTTTCCAACGATCCAGGATTATGGCGCTCGCCTCGAGCGGCGCGGATTCACCGTGCCCACGATCACGCTGACGCCGCGTTCGACAACGCTGCCGGGGTCGCTGGGCGACTGGCTTGACACGTTTGCCGAGAGTTTTCTCGCGCTTGTGCCGCCGCAGGACCATGCGGCACTCAAGACCGAGGTCGAGACTCTCGCGCGCCCGCATCTATTCCGTGCCGGGAAGTGGACCGTCGATTATGTGCGACTACGCTTCGCAGCTCTGAAGCCCGTCGCTGCAAAGAGCGCTTGCGAGGCGGCATGAGCAAATTGACGTTACCCACTTGGTTGACTCCTGAGGGTGAACCTGTCTCCTGCCTGGATAAGATCAAGGTTCTCAACGAAAACATTGAAGAAATACGCCAGCTGGCGCAGGACGCGCTCGAGGATGCGGTCTTGATGGGCTGCGATGAGGCGCAATTTCGGCGCGTGATGCGGAATCTCGCAGAAAGCCTCGATAATCCATACAAAAAAAAGGCCGAGGGGTGAGATCCGTCATCTTCGCGATCTTTATCGTCGTGTCTGCGGCCGCCCAAGCCCGAGCCCAAGCTCAGGCGCCGAACGTTCAGCCAACGCAACCGCCCACCAACGTCGTCGCGGTGTTGCAGGGTCTCGATAAGATTACCGCGCGCGTGTCGCGCTTCGATGCACCAATCGACCGGCCCGTGCACTTCGGTACACTCGTGATTACGGTGCGCGCGTGCGTGAAGCGCCCGCCTGAGGAGCCACCCGAGACGGCCGCCTTTCTTGAGATCGACGAGGTGCGCGCCGATGCGAATTCAGCTGCGACCAAGCGCGTGTTCAGCGGCTGGATGTTCGCGTCGTCGCCGGCAATCTCGGCGCTCGAGGATCCTGTTTATGATGTCAATGTGCTCGATTGCAAAGCCGATACGACGGCTGCGCCTCCGAGTCCGGCGGCAAAGTGAGTTTTAAGCCGCAGGGCGGCATCGAGACGCCGATGGTACTCGGCACGCGGAATCTCAACCGCTCCGAAGCGCTGAAGGTGTGGCGTGACGAACTGCACATCGAGCAGTGCAAAGCCACCGCGGCACAGTATTGCCACAAGATGTGCTAAGGCAACCTTGCTCGCGTCGCGCTCACGCGTAAACATGCTTTCACCAAAGAATGCGCCGCCCAATGCAACGCCATATAAGCCGCCGACAAGAGCGCCAGCATGCCAACACTCGACACTGTGCGCAAAACCTTCGCAATTAAGCGCCGTGTAGAGCGCGATGATTTCGCGGTTGATCCACGTCTTCTGTCGCTGCTCGGTTGATTCGGCGCAACCGCGGACCGTCGCAACGAAATCGGTGTCGCAACGGACTTCGAACCGGTCGGACCTGACGGTCCGCGCCAGGCGCTTTGAAAGATGAAATCCTTCGAGCGGCAATACGCCGCGAAGTTCGGGATCGATCCAAAAGACGTCCGGATCGTCCGCCGACTCCGCCATCGGAAAGATCCCTGCCGCATACGCACGCAATAGCAAGGCCGGGTTCATATCAGGCATCATGTGGAACTTAAGCGTGGTACGCGACGCGCATCGGATCAAGCCCGGTCTTGACCTCCGCGTGGCGGTTACGAGGTCCGGTCGAAGGTGCGCTCGAACCAGCCGACGTCGTAATCGCCATTGAGGAACGCGTTCGAGGCCATGATTTGCTGATGCAGCGGAATCGTGGTCTCGATACCTGAGATGACGAACTCTTCGAGCGCGCGCCTCAGCCGCATCAAGCATTCGTTTCGTCCGCTGCCATGTACGATCAGCTTCGCGACGAGGCTGTCGTAGTGGGGTGGCACGATATAGCCCTGATAGAGCGCGCTATCGATGCGCACGCCCATGCCACCGGGCGCGTGATAGCGCTGGATCGTGCCCGGCGACGGCGCGAAAGTATCCGGATGCTCGGCGTTGATACGGCATTCGATGGCGTGTCCGGAAAATATGATGTCGTCCTGGCGATAGCCAAGCGCCGCGCCGGCTGCGATTCGGATCTGCTCGCGCACGATGTCGAGGCCGGTCACCATCTCCGAAATCGGATGCTCGACCTGCAGCCGCGTGTTCATTTCGATAAAGAAAAACTGGCCGTCCTCATGCAGAAACTCGAGGGTCCCGGCGCTCTTGTAGCCGAGCTTCCGCATCGTCGTCGCGGCAAGATCGCAGATGCGTTGGCGCTCTGACGCATTGAGCCCTGGTGACGGCGTTTCCTCCAGCAGCTTCTGGTGCTTGCGCTGGAGCGAACAGTCGCGCTCGCCGAGATGGACGACACCACCTTGACCGTCACCGAGGATTTGCACCTCGATGTGTCGTGGCTTGGCGAGGAAGCGTTCGAGATAGAGCGCGCCGTTGCCGAAGAAGGTTTGAGCCTCGGCTTGGGCGATCGAAAAGACCGTATCGAGTTGGCCGCGGTCGCGCGCGACGCGCATACCGCGACCACCGCCGCCAGCCGCTGCCTTGATGAGAATCGGATAACCAACGCGTTCGGCCTCCTGGCGCGCTTGATCAAGTTCCGTAACGGCTTCGCCGCCTGGCACCACCGGGATGCCCAGTTCCTTTGCGGTGCGCTTTGCGGCGACTTTGTCACCCATCAGCCGAATGTGATCAGGCGACGGACCGATGAAGACGAGATCATGTTCGCCGACGATCTGCGCGAACTCGGCATTCTCGGCGAGAAATCCGAGCCCCGGATGAATAGCATCCGCACCGGTGATCGCTGCGGCAGAAAGGATCGCCGGAATGTTGAGGTAGCTCTCGCGTACCGAGGCCGGACCGATACACACGCTTTCATCAGCAAGTCGTACGTGCATGGCGTTGGCATCGGCGGTCGAGTGCACGGCGACCGTACGAATGCCCATTTCGCGGCAGGCGCGATGGATGCGCAGCGCGATTTCGCCGCGATTGGCGATCAGTACCTTATCGAACATCGCGCTGTGCTTCCGTCGTCGCCGCTCGGACGATTGCAATGTCGCGACGCCGATACTGTATCCTGTCGCACGGCACGAGACGGGCCAACACGCTTACTCCAGCACCATCAAGACCTGGCCAAACTCGACCGGCGTGCCGTCAGCGACCAGGATTTCCTTCACATGACTTGTGCGCGGCGCTTGGATCTGGTTCATCACCTTCATTGCTTCGATGACCAACAATGGTTGGCCCTCGCGCACATGATCGCCGACATTGACAAAACGAGGCGCACCCGGCTGCGGTGCGAGATAAGCGGTGCCAACCATTGGTGCCTTGACGGCGCCCGCCGGCTCCGCTCCCGCGACAGGCGCGCCAGCCGCAGCGGTGGGAGGCGGCATCGACACCGTGACAGCCGGCATGCTCGGCGCGTTGCGAACGACACGGATGCGTCGGTCGCCTTGCGCGTATTCAATTTCACTGAGGCCGGTCTCATCGAGAAGCACCGCAAGCGCTCGGACAAGGTCGCCGTCGACGGTCAGATCACTTTGCTCGGTCATCGCGCTCCGGTATCACTCGTTGTCGCCTTCAAGCAGCCGCGCCATCGCTTCGAGCGCGAGAAGATAACCTTGGGCGCCGAGGCCGCAAATCACGCCTGTCGCTGCGCGGCTCACCAGGGAGTTTTGCCGAAAAGTCTCACGCCGGTGAATGTTCGACAGGTGCACCTCGATGATCGGCAGATCAGCCGCAAGGAGGGCATCGAGAATCGCCATGGAGGTCGTCGTGTAGCCGGCCGGGTTGACAATGATGCCGTCGGCGTTCTCGCGCGCTTCCTGGATCCAATCGACGATCTGACCTTCCTGGTTGGACTGACGGAATTCGACCGCTAGGCCGAGCACAGAGGCACGCTCCACGCACGCTTCCTCGATGTCCGCAAGCGTATCGCGGCCATACGTCTCCGGCTCGCGCACGCCGAGAAGATTCAGGTTCGGACCGTTGAGGATCAGAATGGTCGCGCCGGCCACCGCGGTTCCCGCCAAATGCTTGTCGGAGAAAGGCTTATAGCACGGGATTGTACGGTGCAATCACCCGTTTCTCCGATCTTAACTTTCGCTCAATAGAGTTGCCGCGTCGCGATCAGGAGAGACGTGATGGCTTCGCCTTCGGCGGCGGATACAGATTGGCGCGCGGCCGAGCACTCCAAGCAACGGTGGCGCTTCGCGCTACGTCTTGCGCCGTCCGTCGCCATCATTGGCGCCGCAATTGTACTTCTTGCAACTTCGCCGCTTGGTGGAAATTTCGCGTGGAGCGATGCGCCCCGTCATGCGCTGAACGGCGCCTTCCTCAAGGATCTGGTCGTCGCGGTTCCGCGTCACCCCGTGGCGTGGGCGGAGGCCTATTATCTGCAGTATCCCGCGCTTTCGATTCTATTCTATCCGCCGCTGTTCTATATCTTCGAAGCAGCGGCCTTTGCGCTGCTTGGCGTGACGCAATTTGCTGCGCAGGCGACGGTTGCATTCTTCTATGCGGCGCTTGGGCTCGGCGTTTACCGCTTGGCGCGGTTGTGGACATCGAGGCCAGCGGCCATCGGTGCCGCATTGATGCTGATGGGCGCGCCGGAATTCGCGCTGTGGGGTCGGCAGGTCATGCTCGACGTTCCCGCGACCGCGTGGCTGGTCTGGGGCGTATACGCCTTTGCCCGCTTCGTACGCTTTGATCGCGGACGCGACCTGATGATTTCGGCGGCACTGCTGCTGGCTGCCCTTTATACAAAGTACAACGTCGCGTTCATTGCCGCTGTGCTGCCGTTGCCGCTCATCATGGCGCGTGGCGGCACCGTCGTGCGCGACCGTCGCCTACTGTGGACGGTCTCGGCAGCTGTTATCGGAGCGCTGCCCGCAATCGCCCTCTTGCTGACGTTTGGGTCGGCCAATTTTCAATCGGCCGCCGATCTCAGCGGTGAGCTGCCGCGTTGGAGCCTCGCGGCATGGCTCTTCTATCCGGCGCTACTGCCGCAAATCGTCGGGTGGCCGGTGCTCGGCCTAGCGACGACAGGAATTGTGCTAATGGCTGTTGGCCGGCTTCGCGCGCTGAACGGATGGGCGGCGTGGCTACTCATCGGCTGGACATTGATCGGTTACGCTTTTTTCACGGCGATTGCGGTGCGGGAACCGCGTCACATCATGACCGCTATGCCGCCTCTTGCCGTCCTGGCCGCGTGTGCGCTCGATCAGATATTGCCGCGTCGCTTGGGCGGATTTGCGGCCCTGACGGTCGGTGTCGGCGTGTTGAGTTGGACCATCGCCTATAATCCGGTGCCGATCGTGACCGGTTACCAGCAGATAGCAGACTATGTCGCTGATCGCGCTCCGACGGGGGCACGAATTCTGTTCTCAGGCTATCGCGATGGCAATTTCATTTTCGATTTGCGTACGCGCGAGGATCGGCGCGACATCACGACCATTCGGGCGGACAAGCTGTTGTTACGTATCGCGATCGAGCGGCGCCGCGGCGTTGGCGAAGCCAAGTATTCCCGCGAGCAAGTTGCCGCTCTGATCCGGAATCTCGGCATCGACCTCGTCGTGGCACAAGACGGATTTTGGAACGATCTGACGGAGATGCATCGCCTTGCGGCGGTCCTGGCCGGGCCCGATTTTTTGCCGATTGCGCATTTTGAAATCGGCGGCACGATGGGCCGTACCGATAGGTCGTTCACGGTCTATCGCCCGACATATATCGTCAAACCGAAGCCTCGCAACCTCGAACTCGATATGCCGATCTTCGGCGGCCAAATCGATGGCGAGCTACGTTAGCTAATTGCCCAGCTCGGTATCGCCGACGCGGTTCTGAGTGATCGTGGCGCTGCGCTTCTCCAGTTTGGCGAGCAGCTGGTCGAGTGCATTGCGTTCGCTGGCGTCGAGACCGGCAAGAATCTCATCTTGTACGGCGCGCAGCCACGGGACGATTTGATTGTACGTCGTCGTGCCTCGTGGCGTCAGGTCGAGGATAGCGCGCCGGTGGTCGGCCGTATCGACGCGACGCGTGATGTGACCGGCGGCCGTCAACCGTGCCACCGCCCGGCTGACGCGCACTTTATCCATTGCGGTCCGGTCGACGACACTGTTGGCGTGCATCGCACCGTACCGGCCAAGTACGGCCATTGTCCGCCATTCCGGTGCTGACAGTCGGAACCGGCGCGAGTAGACGCGCGCGGCAGCGCGCGTCAATCGATTGCTTAATATAGACAGGCGAAACGGCAGGAACTGCTCAATTGTGAACGTCGGCGCCGCTCGTGTTTCCCCCATCACCGCTCCCGACACGATTAGTTTCATTGTTAACCGTCGCGCCTTTGCTGGCTTGCGTCAAGAGCAACACGTATTTTGGTCGGCGCCGCTTATGTGGTTGCCGGGCGCCCTATGGGAAGCGACGAGAGCCCAAAGAGCCCGATGGGCAAGGGGAAGCAACTTTGAAACTCTACGGCTTTTTCCGGTCGTCGTCGGCGTTCCGGGTGCGCATCGCGCTCAACCTGAAAGGCCTTGCCTACGAGCAGGCCTTTATTCATCTGCGCAAGAACGAGCAGCGGGCTCCGCAATATCTGGTGAAAAATCCGCAAGGGCTGGTGCCACTCCTCGAGGATGAAGGCGCGCGGCTCGTCCAATCGCTGGCAATCATCGAGTATCTCGACGAGATTCATCCATCACCCAGGCTTCTGCCGGATGGGCCGCAAGATCGCGCGCGTATCCGTGCGCTCGCGCAAATCATCGCCGCCGACATTCATCCGCTCGACAACTTGCGCGTGCTGCGCTACCTCGCCAAGCCGCTCGGCCATGATGAAAAGGCGATCGAACAGTGGTTCAATCACTGGATAAGACTGGGCTTCGAGGCGCTCGAACCGATGCTCCGGGATCAACGCACCGGCGACTTCTGTCACGGCGACGCACCGGGCCTCGCAGATATCTGTCTTGTGCCTCAGGTATTCAACGCCAAGCGGTATCCGAGCTTCGACATGACGCCTTTTCCGACAGTGGCGCGGGTGTTTGGCAATTGCATGAAGTTAGACGCGTTTAAGCGCGCGTCACCGGACCAGCAGCCCGATTTCGAACAATAGCTAAATTCGCACGAATCGTAGCCGCAATGCGTTGGACACCACCGACAGCGAACTGAAGCTCATTGCGGCGGCCGCGACGATTGGGCTGAGCAGCAGCCCGAATACGGGGTAGAGAACGCCGGCTGCGAGCGGGATGCCGAGCACGTTGTAGACGAACGCGAGCACCAGATTTTGCCGGATGTTACGCATCGTTGCGCGGCTCAGGTGCCGCGCTCTGGCAATTGCAGCAAGGTCGCCCTTCACGAGGGTGACGCCAGCGCTCTGCATGGCAACCTCGGTGCCGGTACCCATGGCGATACCGACATCGGCCTCGGCGAGCGCCGGCGCATCGTTGACGCCATCTCCGGCCATCGCGACCACACGACCTTCGCGTCTCAAGCGGCGAACGATCGCATTTTTTTGTTCCGGCAGAACTTCGGCTTCGACTTCGGCAATGCCGAGCTTTGCCGCGACCGCTTGCGCGGTGGTGCGATTGTCGCCGGTCAGCATAACGATCCGGATGCCTGCGGCCCGCAGGCTCGCCAGAGCCGCCGGCGTCGTCGTCTTGACCGGGTCGGCCACTGCAATGATACCCGCGGGACGACCGTCAACGGCGACGAACATGACCGTGGCGCCGTCGTGTCGCAGCTCATCGGCTCGCGGTTCGAGATCAGAGCCGACGATGCCGAGGTCTTTGAGAAGGCTGGAATTGCCGATTGCGACGAGCCGGCCGCCAATATTGCCGGTAACACCCTTGCCAGTGATGGAGCCGAAATCGGTTACCTGTCGCATCGCAACGCCGCGCTGCGTCGCGAACGCGGTAATGGCAGCCGCAAGCGGGTGCTCGCTCGAGCGCTCCAGGCTCGCACCCAGCGACAACATGGCACTTTCATCGAAGCCCTTCGCGGGCATGACGGCGATGACGCGGGGCTTTCCTTCCGTCAACGTGCCGGTTTTGTCGACGACCAGGGTGTCAACCTTCTCGAGGCGCTCGAGCGCTTCGGCATTCTTGATCAGGACGCCAGCGGCGGCTCCTTTGCCAACGCCAACCATGATTGACATCGGCGTCGCCAGACCGAGCGCGCACGGACACGCGATGATGACGACCGAAACAGCCGCAACCAAAGCATAGGCGAAGGCGGGTGGCGGTCCCCAGATCATCCAGGCGATGAACGCGACCACTGCGACACCGACGACCGTTGGAACGAACCACCCGGAAACGATATCGGCAAGCCGCTGAATCGGCGCCCGGCTGCGTTGTGCCTCGGCAACCATCTGAACGATGCGCGCGAGCATCGTATCCGCCCCGACCTTTTCCGCGCGCATCACGAGGCCACCGGTGCCATTGATCGTGCCGCCAATAAGCTTGTCGCCCGGGGCTTTCTCGACTGGCATCGACTCACCGGTGACCATCGATTCGTCGATGGCGCTCCGGCCCTCGGCAATACTGCCGTCCACCGGTACGCTGTCGCCGGGACGGATCCGCAGGCGATCGCCGATATGCACCTGTTCGAGTGGGATTTCCTCGTCCGCGCCGCCGTCGCGAATTCGCCACGCCGTCTTCGGCGCAAGCTTAAGCAAGGCACGGATCGCACCTCCGGTCCGCTCACGGGCGCGCAGCTCTAGCACTTGTCCCAACAAGACCAGCACGGTGATGACGGCCGCTGCCTCGTAATAAACGGCGACAACCCCGCCGTCCCCGCGCAATCCCGTCGGAAAAAGGCCGGGCGCGAATGTCGCGGCAAGGCTGTAGGTATAAGCGGCACCGACGCCCAGCGCGATGAGGGAAAACATGTTGAGGCTGCGGTTCACAACCGACTTCCAACCACGTTCGAAGAATGGCCATCCGGCCCACAGGACGACAGGCGAACCCAGCGCGAACTGAACCCAGATCGATACCTGCGGCGAAACGTAATGGTGAATGTTTAGCCCCGGAAAGTGTACGCCCATTTCGAGGACCACTACCGGCACCGCCAGGATCGCGCCGATCCAGAACCGCCGTGTCATGTCGGCGAGCTCCGGATTCTTTTGTTCGACGGCCGCCGGTGTCATCGGCTCGAGCGCCATGCCGCAGATCGGACACGCGCCGGGCGCCTCGCGCACGACCTCGGGATGCATCGGGCAGGTCCACTTCGTGCCCGGGGCGGCAGGGGGTGACGATGCTTGCGGCGCGAGATACTTTTCGGGCGCCGCCTCGAATTTGGTGCGGCAGCCGGCATTGCAGAAGAAATAATCCTGATCCTGATAATGCGCGTGGTGCGGCGTCTTGGTCGGATCGACAGTCATGCCGCAAACCGGATCGATCGCGTGCGCGCCGTGACCGGCGTCCTGGGCGGGCCTGTCTTGGGTATGGGTCATTGCGGCCATGGGCAGCTATTGACGCTCAAACCGGCGCTCTTGCCGTGATCTGGATCAAGCGCCGCCACCGGCCAATTCGTCGAGAATTGGGCATTCGGGGCGCGCGTCGCCGTGGCAATTTGCCGCGAGGTGGCGAACGGTGCGCTTCATGGCTTCGAGCGCCGCAATCTTGCGCTCGATCTCGGTGATCTTGGCCAGCGCGATCGCCTTGACGGCCGCGCTCTTGCGCCGCTTGTTGCGCCAGAGCGCCAGCAGCTCCTCGATCTCGGCAACCGAGAAGCCGAGCGCGCGGGCGCGATGAATGAAGCGCAGCGTATGGAGCTCGGCCTCGGTGTAGTCGCGATAGCCGTTGTTCCGCCGCGCCGCCGGCGGGATCAATCCGACGCTTTCGTAATACCGGATGGTCTTGGGCGGGACGCCGGCTTGGGACGCGACTTCGCCGATATTCATGACATACCTCGCGGGAAACCTCGCCGCTTATAAAGGTTCCAGCAACTGGAAGGTCAAGGGCGGCCCGAATTGATCCAGGTCAAGGAGCGGAGGAGGGGCGCCGCTATCCTGCATAATGCGATCATCACAAGGAGGATTCCATGACCGGATTGCGCGCTCTGGCAGCGGCGGTGGCGCTGCTCTTTCTGGCAGGATCGCCCGGCTTCGCCGCGGATACGGACCGTGGCCCGCCGGGTCCAGCGTCTGGACCGGGCTGGGGCTACGGCATGATCGGTGGTTATGGCTACGGACCGATGGCCGGTTACGGCCGCGGCGCCGGCGGCGGTGGCTACGGCCGGGGTGGCTTCGGCATGGGCCCATGGATGATGGGCGGCATGTGGGGCTATGACGAGGAGGACAGCGCGGTGAATTTCGTCGACGGGCGCCTCGCGTTCCTCAAGGCCGAGCTCAAGATCACCGATCAGCAGATGCCGGAATGGAACGCCTTTGCCGCGGCGGTGCGGACGAACGCCAAGACCATCAACACGCGCGTGCGGCCGTTCTACGCGGGCGATTGGGCGGCAAAGCCGCTGCCCGAGCGGCTCGACGAGCAGGCGCAGCTCCTGGCCGCGCGGCTCGAGGCGTTCAAGCGGACGAGCGCCGCGGTGAAGCCGCTCTACGCCGCGCTCGACGACGCGCAGAAGAAGATCGCCGACGTGATCCTGCTGGGGCCGATGGGCGGCGGCCGCGGCCCGTTCTGAACCGAAGCCGGCACCGCGGCGGCGGCGCTATTTCTTCTTCGGCTTGCCTTCGAGGATGCCCATGAGGTCGCTCTCCTTCATGATGAGGAGTTCCTCGCCGTCGAGCTTGACCTCGGTGCCCGACCATTTGCCGAAGAGGACGCGGTCGCCGGCCTTGACCTCGGGCGGATGGATATTGCCGTCGTCGTCGCGCGCGCCCGGGCCGACGGCCATGACCTCGCCCTCCTGCGGCTTCTCCTGGGCGGTATCGGGGATAATGATGCCGCCGCTGGTCTTTTCGTCCTGCTTCAGGCGGCGGACCACGACGCGATCGTGCAAGGGGCGGAACTTCATGAACGTCTCCCTCTGGTGCGACGGGCGAGCGGCTGGCGCCGCCGCCGATTCGGGCAATGGTGGGCGCTGTAGGGATTGAACCTACGACCCCACCCGTGTGAAGGGTGTGCTCTCCCGCTGAGCTAAGCGCCCGTGGGCCGTGAGATAAGGCGCGGCCGCCGCGCCTGTCAAGGAATCGCCGTCGGCCATCGCCCTAAAGCAGTGCGACGATGAGGATGCCGACCAGCAGGGCCCCGATTAGGAAAAGATAGAAGTTGAGGTGGCCCGACTGGATGATCCGTAAGGATCGGGCCACCGCGGTCACGGTCTTCTCCAGCGGCGCGAAGAGATGCGGGCCGAAAATCGGAGCCACGTCGTGCGAGAAGACCAATCGCCGCGTGAAGTATGGCAGGCCTCCCGATTCCTGCGCCGCCTTGCGTTCGGTCTCGACCGTCGGCCGATAGATGAAGCTGTAGAACGTGCGCAGTGCGTTCGAGAAGGTCAGCGCGGTGGTGGTCGTGCGTGTCGGGTCCTGCTCGCGGCCGCCGTACCAGACCGGCGCAAGCCGCACACCCCGCAGCCGCGACAGCGCGAGCAAGCCAAGCGGCAGCAGAGCCAAAAGCGGCATGGCGATGACGAGCTTGCTCGGCGAAATGAATGCGAATTTTGCGGTGAGCGGCACCAGCAGCCAGCCATCGTGCATCATCGATGCCGCGTGCGATCCGAAATCGCTCATCACGACCGGCTCGAGCGCCGTAAGCCAAAGCGGCATGCCGACGGCGGTCGCCAGCACGAGGCAGCCCAACACGCCGACCGCGATCGAGGTTTTGATCGGAACCGCTGCGCCGGTCTTTGCACTGCGGCCGAGCAGCCCGATGCCATAGGCCTTGATGAAGGTGGCGAACGCGATGGCGGCGGTCAGCGCCAGGCCGGCGCCTGCGAGCGCGGCTGTCAGCCGGCCCGCAAGACTGGCAAGATGGAAGCCCTGGAAGACGGTCTGGAAGACGTACCATTCGCTGACGAAGCCGGCCTGCGGCGGCATCGCCGCCAGGCTCATCGCGGCGAACAGGGCGCCGACGCCGAAGAACCAGAGGCTGCGGCCGGCGATGCCGCGCTGCACGAGCCGGTAATCGCCGGCAGCGCGATAGACGCCGTCTGCCGTCAGGAACATCGCGCCTTTCGCGAGCGCGTGTCCCGCCAGATGCAGCAGGGCGACAATCCAGGCGAGGGCGGCGAGATCGGCGAGGCCATCTTTGCGGAACATGAGCGCGACGCCGAGCAGGCATGTCGCAATCGAGCCGTTTTCCGCCGAGGAAAGACTCAGGAGCTCGCGCCAGCTTTCCTGTTGAAAGGCGTAAAGCGCGGTGAGGATCGCGCTCACGACGCCGACTGCAACGATGAACACGCCGGGCAACGAGACATGGGCCGCCGCGATCGGCGGCAGCCATTGAATGAAGCTCCGGCTCAGCGCGAAGAACGCGGCATTGAGGACGATCCCCGAAAGCAATGCGCCGGTGGCGCCGCTGCCGGCGCCGTACGCGCCCGGAAACCATTCGTAGAACGGCAGCAGTCCCAGCTTGGCGCCGAAGCCGATCAACAGGAGCAGGCCGACGCAGAGCTGCTCGCCGGTCGGCATTGCGCGTGCCGCGGCGGCAAAGTCCGCGAATGAAAGACTGTTCGCCTGCGTCGCCAGCAGGATGAAAGCAACCAGCAACGCGACCGATCCGGCTTCGAGCAGGCTCAGCATGAACAGCACCGGACGCCCGCTCTCCGGCGACAAATCCTCGCCGAGGATCATGAGGGCGCCGCCCAGGCTCATGATTTCCCACGCAATGAGGAAACTCACCGCATCCTGGAGCCCGAAGACGCCGAGCGCGCCGATGAGGCTGGCCGCCGCACCGAATATCCAGGCCGCCTGACGGCGCGACGGCGTGCCGAGCCAGGCCGCGAGGATCGCGCCGGCGAGGCCGAAGCCCATCAGCCACAGTGCGTCCGGAGAAAGCCGGAAGGTCGCGCCGGAAATGCCCATGCCGAGCGGCGTTCGGATCGGATCGGTGCCGGCCGGCAGCGCCGTCAGCATCATCGCCAGCATCGCCAAGCCGCCCAATGCGAGCAGCGCGCGGGCCGCCGCTAAGCCGCGCCCGACGAGCGCGAGCAGCGCGGCGACGAACCACGCCGCCAGGCCGAGCGCGAGCAGGTCAACCGGCAAGGCGGCCTCCCTTGACGCGTTGCGGGACGCGATCGAGAAACATCAGCAGCGCTTCGATCAGCGCCGCGGGATTGGGCGGGCATCCCGGCAGATAGAGATCGACGGGCAAGACTCCTTCGACGCCGTTGCCGCAGGCGTATCCGCCGCCGGCAACGCCGCCGGAAACGGCGCAGGTTCCAACCGCCATCACCCAGCGCGGCTCCGGCATCGCCTCATAGGCGCGTCGCAATGGCTCATGCATCGCATAGGTAACCGGGCCGGTGACTAGCAGGAGATCGGCGAAACGCGGCGAAGGCGTGAAGAAAATGCCGAGCCGATGCAGGTTGTAGAACGGATTGTTGAGCGCCTGCAGTTCCGATTCACAGCCGTTGCATGAGCCCGCATCGACGTGACGGATGTGCAGGCTGCGGCGGAAGCCGGTACGCGGCTCGCTCGCGCTTTGCCGCGCGCTCTGCGCGGCTCCGGATGCGAGCACGAGGTCGCCACGCTCGCGCACGCCAAAGGCCCAATCGTGCGACACGGTCGCTGCACCGGTCGGGCAGGCCTCGACGCAGAGCTGGCAGACGACGCACCGGCCGTAATCGATTTCGAGGCGCGCCGCACCGGTCCGCTCTGGATGTGCCCTGATCGCCTCGGTCGGACAGACCGCCGCGCACTCCGCGCAACCGTCGCTGCAGCGCTCGCCGTCGAAGCGCGGCATGCCGAAGACGCCGGCTTGGCCGGCAGCGCCGTCGCGCTTCGGCCACGGCATCGTCGCCTTACCCTTGCCGAGACCGAAGAATGTCCAGAGCGGCATGCGGCCTCCTACCGCAGTATCGGATTCGGCTGACGTACGTCCCCCTCACCCAGCTTTGGGTAAGGCTCGCCCCTCGATCCTTCGGCAAGCTCAGCGATCGAGGCTCGCCAACCCAAAACAACCCTCTCTCCCGGCCAGGGGGAGGGGGATAATACAACCGTGTCTGACTTGAACGGTTTCGACAATACGATTCAGGCCATGTCTGCGCTAATGCTGGCACCAGTTCTAGAGTCACCTGCCTGTGCTGCCGCCCCTGTTGAGACGGATGCGAAGTGGATATTCTATTGTCCTATTGTCGCGAACCCGGCACGCGATCAAAAATATCGGCGAAAAGATAGACAAAGTTTTATCCGCTTTCTAAAACCGCAGTTAATAGCGCCAGGGCGCACAATATCCCGTATCTCTCAATCTCCCGCGAAGCGAAGCTGTTCAGCTGTTCGAACGAGTACTTTCGCGCTTTCTTAACGCCAACGGTCCATGCTGTGGCTGAAAATTAGGCGCTCCGCCGTTCTCTTAGCGCGGGGTCTCACAGCGCATGGTGTGGTTGCAGCGCGCTTATTCCTTCGTGGTGGAACGCCTTGAGACGGCGATTCCGCTCGGGCGGCGCATTGTGCTCCTCACCGTACTCCTGCTCGTAGCAGTTTATAGCGGGAACATTCTTATTCTTGTTCACTATTACAATACGGTAGCCACGCGTGAACACGCCGCGCGCGATGCGAAGGCCGGACTGCTTGCCGAGCAGGCCGGTCGCGCCATAGCGGCCGTCGATCTTTCGCTCGAAACCATTGCCGATTCGCTAAAAGCGCACCTGCCGCTCAAGCAGCCCGCGGTCTTCATGCAGCTTCTCCTCGATAAATATCTCAAGCAATTACCGGAGGTGCGGACGCTGGGTGTGATTGGGCCGGACGGTCGCATCGTCAATACGACCCGGGCGTTTCCCCCACCGTCGGTCAGCCTTGCCGACCGGCCCTATTTTTCGGAGCAGAAGAAGTTGCTCGGCGTTGGCTTGTACATCGGCCGCGTCGAGACTTCGCGTGTCGATCATAAACCCTTCTTCGGTGCGAGCCGGCCGATCCTGGACGAATATGGGAATTTCGAGGGAATCGTTTTGGCCGTCGTCGAGCCTCAATACTTTGCAAACTACTACGGCTCCGACTCGGGGGATTCTTATGACGGCGATACGGACGACGTTGCACTCCTTGAGCGGGACGACGGAAGTGTTTTGGCCAGTGCGGGATTGTCCGCGAGGGCTCATGCAACAATCAACGCCGCGAAAACCGACATATCGGAACGCAAGGTTCACGGCTTCCCGCTCAAGATCGTTTTGATCGGCAAGCCGGTTATCTCATCGCCACAGTTCGTCGGCTTTATTGGTCTCGACGCGGGTCCTTTGATCATCATGACGATCATTGCGCTATGGCTCGCGACGATGGCGGCCCGCGAAACCACCGCCGTCAGTCACGAGGCGAGAGCGCGGCAGATGGCCGAGGCGCGGCTTTTGAGCGCCATCGAAAGCGCACCGGCCGCTGTCGCACTCTATGACAATGCGGATCGCCTCGTGCTCTCGAATGATCTTTACGGCTCGTTTTTCGAGCCCCTGAAGGAAATGATCGTCCCGGGGATATTGTTCAAAGACCTCGCCGAAGCCGCCCTGGCCCGTCACGCCTATGCGGCTCACCATCTCGATGACCCGGAATTCTTGCACAGGCGACTTGAAAACCATCGTACTGGTAGTAAGGAACCTTTGATCCAGCTTCGCGACGGCCGTTGGGTTCTGGTGCGCGAACGGCGCACCAAGGAAGACGATACGGTCATTTTTTTCACGGACGTCACGCTTTTGAAGGAGCGTGAGGAGGAACTGAAGCGCCTCAACCAAGTGCAGAGCCTGTTCGTCGATGCGCTCGAGCATATTCCGTCGAGCATAATGCTGTGCGACACAGAGGACCGCATCCTCATCTGCAACAGCGCGACGCGCCGGTATTTCCCCCGCGCCACCGATCTGCTCGTGCCCGGCACGCGGTTCGAGGACTTGCTGCGCGCTCACGCGGCGAGCGGCTACGTCAAGGACGTCGGAAACGACCTTTCGGCCTGGATCGCCGACCGAATGAAGCAGCACCGCGCGGCCAACGCCAACTTCATCCGCGCCTACGACGACGGCCATTGGAGCGACATTATCGAGCGGCGCACCGCCGACGGCGGCATCATCGGCATCCGTACCGACATTACCGCGTTGAAGCAGACTGAGCAGGCGCTCCGGCGCAGTGAACACGCGGCGAGAGCGGCACGCGAAGAGGCCGAGCAGGCCAACCAAGCCAAGACCGCCTTCCTCGCCACCATGAGTCACGAACTGCGAACCCCACTTAACGCGATTATCGGGTTCTCCGAGATGATCGAGCGTACCGTCATGGGGCCGATTTCTGAAACCTATCGCAAGTATGGTGAGATCGTGCGCACCAGCGGCCAGCATCTGCTCGCGATCATCAATGACATTCTGGACGTCGCCAAGCTGAACTCGGGAAAGACCGAACTTCACTTGGAGCCGGTCGACATCAATCAGACCATAGCCGACGCGGTTGCAATCGTTTCGGCGCGCGCGGATAGCGCCGGCGTTCACATCGCGAGCAAGCTGGATGCAACATGTCCGATGGTCGAGGCCGACGCCCTGCGGCTGCGGCAAGTATTGCTCAACGTACTGACCAATGCCATCAAGTTCACGCCTGCCGGCGGGCGCGTCGAGATCTCGACGTCCGCTCAACCAGGCGAGGCGCAGATAGTCGTCCAGGACACCGGCACGGGTATCGCGCCGGAAGACATTCCGCGAGTCCTGGAGCCGTTCACGCAAGTCGGCCCCGACAAAGGTGGTACGCGGGAAGGCACCGGTCTCGGATTGCCGATCTCCAAAAAGCTCGTCGAATTGCACGGCGGCCGTTTCGCGATCGCCAGCGCCCTCAA